>Ga0102832_1000707_pt1 | contig 39923 bp, 39 predicted proteins | sample EBPBio282013_DNA_FD_88942 | JGI IMG/M metagenome (GOLD analysis project Ga0102832, IMG submission 88942) | Wastewater treatment Type I Accumulibacter community from EBPR Bioreactor in Madison, WI, USA - Reactor 2_5/28/2013_ DNA (Illumina Assembly) | ecosystem: Engineered > Bioreactor > EBPR >... | reverse complement strand
GCGCTTCATCGAGCTGCTCCAACGTATCGACTTCAACCTCGAACTTGATACCCTTCGCGACGACTTTGCGTGCGGCGCGGATCGCGGCGGCGACGCCGCCGGCCGCAGCGATGTGATTGTCCTTGATCAAGATCGCATCGAAGAGGCCCATGCGATGGTTGACGCCGCCGCCGCAACGCACGGCGTATTTCTCGAGGGCGCGAAGGCCGGGCGTCGTCTTACGCGTGCAGCAGATACGCGCGCGGGTATGCGCGACCGCCGCGACAAGCGCGGCGGTGGCCGTGGCGACACCGGAAAGGTGGCCGAGAAAATTCAGCGCCACGCGCTCGCCGATGAGGATGGAGGCCGCGCGGCCCTCCAGCTCGAGCACGATATCCCCGGCCGCGAGGACCGCGCTGTCCTCGACGATATGCGTGATTTGGAGCGTGGGATCGACGCGTTCAAAAACGCGCGCCGCGACCGGCAGGCCCGCGATCACGCCGGGTTTGCGCGCGGCGATAACGGCCGATGCGAGGCGCCCGGCGGGCACCGTCGCCGACGTGGTGATATCGCCGGTCTCGGCGAGATCCTCCTGCAGGGCGCGGCGGATGAGATCGTCGGTCCACTCTTTCGACGGCAAATAGTCTGGAAGCTTCATGGCAGGATGCCGTCAATGGGCCGTGGCCGATCCTTTACGGCTTCCAGCCGGTCAGCATGCGCTCGACCGACACGCGGGCGCGGGCGGCGATTTCCGGCGCGATGGTCACTTCGTGCCGTTCCGTCTCCAGCGTGTGAAGAATGTTCGAAAGCTCGATCTTCTTCATGAATGGACAGAGATTGCACGGGCGCACGAATTCCAGCTCCGGATACTCGGCGGCAACGTTGTCGCTCATGGAGCATTCGGTGATGAGCACGGTCTTCTGCGGCTTGAACTTCTTGACATAGTCCACCATGCCGGCGGTCGAGCCGGCGTAATCGGCTTCGGCGACGACTTCGGGCGCGCATTCGGGATGCGCGAGCACGACCACCCCCGGGTTCGATTCACGCAAGCCCCGGATGTCGGCCGGCGTAAAGGTCTCGTGCACCACGCAGCGGCCCTTCCAGGTGATGATCTCGCAGTTCACCTGTTTGGCGGTATTGAGCGCGAGGTATTCGTCCGGCAGCATGATGACACGCGGCACGCCGAGGCCTTCGACGATCTCCTTGGCATTGCCCGACGTGCAGCAGATGTCGCACTCCGCTTTTACCGCCGCCGATGTGTTGACATAGGTGACCACCGGGATGCCCGGGTACTGCGCCTTCAGCGTGCGCACGTCTTCCGGCGTGATGGATTCGGCGAGCGTGCAGCCGGCGCCGAGATCGGGGATCAGCACCTTCTTCGACGGGTTCAGAAGCTTCGCGGTCTCGGCCATGAAGTGCACGCCGGCCATGACGATCATGTCGGCATCGACCTTTACGGCGCTACGGGCGAGCGCAAGCGAATCGCCGGTGATGTCGGAGATGCAGTGGAAAATCTCCGGCGTCATGTAGTTGTGGCCGAGGATGACGGCGTTCTTCTCCGCCTTCAGTTGGTTGATGCGTGCGATGAGCGGGGCGAACATCGGCCACTCGATCTCGGGGATGACGGTCTTCACCTTGTCGTAAAGGTGCGCGGTGTCGCGCTCGACTTCGGATGTGAAGCGCAGTTCCTTCGCGCGGGTGATATGCGTGTTGACGACGTTCATGCCCGTCCCTCGTTTTCGTGCGGCGTGATGACAGTTCGGCGATAATTGTGCTTACTATGAGCATATATAGGACCCTAAAAAAACACGCGTAGGGTCCACGTGAGGCTTGGAACCGTAAAGAGCATAAGGGGGAGAGTCAAGCGGAGGGATCGCCACAAATCCTCTCCCGGGATACGGAAAAGCCCCGCCGGCTCAAAGGCCTAGGAAACCGGATTTACCCGATTTTCCACTGAAACAAGCCTTTTAAATTATCTCTGATATAATTTTTCGGTAGAATTAGCTCTAAGTGTAAAATCTATTTTATTTATATCAGAGATAATTAACTTTTACGGACGCGGACAGGAAGGCGCACGCCGGGCGCGGGGCGTTCATGCACGACCTCGCGGCGGAAGCGGAAGAGCTCCGCCGGTCGGCCGCCGGTCTGGGCGGACATGTGACCCGTGGGCTCGACCAACCCCTCATTAGCGACCAACCGGCGGAAGTTTTGTTTGTGCAACGGCCCACCCGCCAGCGCCTCGACCGCCCGCTGCAACTGGAACAGGGTGAACGTCGGCGGCATCAACTCGAAGATCACCGGCCGGTATTTGATCTTGGCGCGTAGGCGCCCCAAGGCGGTCGCCAAGATGCGCCGGTGATCCTTGGTCAAAGCCGCGCCCGTGACCATCTGCGCCGCCACGAGGTTCGGCTCCACTTTCTGACCGCTGTCGAAGCTCGCTTCGAACACAAGGCCCGCCTCGTACAAAAGCTCATAACGTTCAAGGACACGTTCATTGTCCCAGGACGCGCCCTCGGTGCCGAAGGCGAGCAGGATGCGGTCGCGCCGGCGCTGTTTTTCCGGGCCTTTGGTTTCATCGCGCCAGGCCGCGAGCCGCGGCAGGATCAAGGAATCCAAGATCGCCGGCGCTCCCTTGCGCCCGTCCTCCCACGGAAAATAGCGGTAGAAATCGACCCAATCGGCCTTGGCGCTGCTCTTCACCTCGGTCTGGCGAAGGAGGGCCAGGTAACCCACCGACAACGGACGCGGCCCCCCGGCCCGCTCCTCCGGATCGCGGAATTTATTACCGAAGGTATAGAGCTGCTCGACATAGCCGAGAGCGAGCCCGGTCTGTTCGTTCACCCAGGTGCGTAGCCCCTCTTCCAAGGTCCGGTGGCCGGTGGGGTCGAAGGGCCCGCACGGCAGGCCGGCGCGGGCCGCCGTATCGGGCGGCCGGACCATGAGAATCTTAGGAGATTCGTCGGTGACGGCCGCGATGGCCGCCGACAGCTCGACGACGATCCCCGATAGACGGGCTGGTTCGGGGGGGGCGGACTTCATGACCGCAACTCTAGAGCACGACGGTGGCCGGGGCGCAATTTCGGAAGTCTGCCCCACTCTAGTTATTTGATGTCGCGGCGCTTTTGCCAAAAACGGCGGCATACTTTGTGGTGCCACACGCCAGAGGGCAAAAACTGCCGCCCACAAAACCGGCAAACCGGCAAAAATTTCCCATCGTTAACCTGTTCTTCACGGCGCGAGCGCTAGCGTCCGGGGACCGGGGGACGACTGTCCAGAATTTGCCTTCAAGAGCCAGCGCCCTCGGCAAAACGAGAACCGACGCCCGATAACGGCCGAGAGGAAGAGACCCGTGAACCCCTTCGTCCAGCAACTGAAGAACTTAGGCCCCGCCCGTCTTGCCGCCATGGGCGGTGTCGCGGTCGGTCTGATCGCGTTCATCATCTTCTTCGCGACAAGGTTCTCCACCGCGCCGATGGAAGTCCTTTACGGCGATCTCTCCGCCACCGACTCCCGCGAAATCATCAAGCAGCTCGAACTCTCCGGCATCCCGTTCCAAACCGCCGACAACAACGCGCAGATCCTGATCCCGGGTGAGCAGGTCACGGCGACCCGCATGCAGATGGCCGAACTCGGCCTGCCGTCCGGCGGTTCCGTCGGTTACGAAGTGTTCGACAGCATGGATGCTCTGGGGGCCACCAACTTCATCCAGAACATCAACCTCGTGCGCGCCCTCGACGGCGAACTCGCGCGCACCATCAAGTCCATCGAAGGCGTGCAGAACGCCCGTGTGCACCTCGTCATGCCGACGCGCGAGATGTTCACCCGCGAAACCCAGGAACCCACCGCCTCGGTCTACATCAAGATGCGCACCGGGCGCCTGGCCGAGAACCAGGTGAATGCCGTGCAGCACCTGATCGCCGCCGCCGTGCCGAAGCTGAAGCCGTCCAATATCTCCATCGTCGACGAACGCGGCACCCTGCTCTCGCGTTCGTTCGAGAACGACAACGCCATGGTGGCCGCGCAGCAGGATGAAGCCGTGAAGAACATGGAGCGGCGCCTATCGCAGTCCGTGATCTCGCTGGTGGAAAGCTCGCTCGGTCCGTCGAAGGTGCGCGCCGAAGTCCGCGCCGAAATGGAATTCGACAAGGTCGTCACCGCCGCCGAGGAGTTCAACCCCGACCAGCAGGTGCCGCGCTCCCAGGTCACCGTCACCGAGAACAATACCCAGAACGAGAGCAACCCGTCCGACGTCACCGTCGGCAACCAGCTTCCCGACGCGCAAGCCAACACCGGCGGCGCGCCGCGCATGACCACCAACGAGAACCGCTCGGAAGAAACGATCAACTACGAGATCTCGAAGACCACCACCAACCGCATCAAGGAAGCCGGTTCGGTGAAGCGCCTGTCGGTCGCGGTGCTCGTGGACGGCACTTACACGACGAACGCCGAAACGGGCGAACGCACCTATGTGCCGTTGCCCGACGAGACGTTGGATAAAATTCGCTCCCTCGTGAACACCGCCGTCGGCTACAACGCCGACCGCGGCGACCAAATCGAAGTCGTCAACATGCCCTTCACCGGCTTCGACGACCTGATGGGCAACGAAGAAGAATTCAACCTCCTCGGCTTCAATAAAGAAGAGATCATGCGCATGGCCGAGGGCCTGGGCGTGGCGGTGGTGGCCGTGCTGGTCATCCTGCTCGTCGTCCGCCCGCTGGTCACGCGCGCCTTCGAAGCGATGCCGCAGGGCGACGACGCCCTGCTCACAACCGACGGCGCCATGGCCCAGCTCACCGGCCCGGGCGGCGTGCCCATGCCCATGGGCCAGAAGGAAGAAGAAGAGGATCTCGACGAGCTTATCGACATCGACAAGGTGGAAGGCCGCGTGAAAGCGTCCTCCCTGCGCAAGATCGGCGATATCGTCGACAAGCACCCGGAAGAGGCCCTGTCGATCATCAGAACGTGGCTTTATCAGGAAAGTTAACATTCTCGCGCCGTTAGGCGCGGAGTGCCGCAGAGCGTATAATGCCGCTTAAGGATATCGGCGGCATCAAGGGATAGAAGAAGATGGCGCGTATCAAAGAAGACTATCGCAGTCTGACCGGCCCGCAGAAGGCCGCGATCATGATGCTGTCTTTGGGCGAAGAGCAGGCCGGCAAGCTGTTCGCCATGATGGAAGACGACGAGATCAAAGAACTCTCGCAGATCATGGCCAACCTCGGCACCGTGGGCGCGAACCTCGTCGAGCGCCTGTTCGTCGACTTCGCCGACGCCATCTCGAACACCGGCTCGCTGGTCGGTTCTTACGAATCCACCGAACGCCTCCTCGTGAAGTCCCTCGATAAGGATCGCGTCGCGGCGATCATGGAAGAAATTCGCGGCCCCGCCGGCCGCACCATGTGGGACAAGCTCGGCAACGTTCACGAACAGGTTCTAGCCAACTACCTCAAGAACGAATACCCGCAGACCGTCGCGGTGGTGTTGTCGAAGATCAAACCCGACCACGCCAGCCGGGTGCTGGCGCTGCTGCCGGAAGGCTTCGCGATGGAAGTCGTCATGCGCATGCTGCACATGGAAGCGGTCCAGAAGGACGTTCTGGAATCCATCGAAAAGACGCTGCGCACGGAATTCATGTCGAACCTCGCGCGTACTGCACGCCGCGACAGCCACGAGATGATGGCCGAAATCTTCAACAACCTGGACAGCAACACCGAAGCGCGCTTCCTCACCGCCCTCGAGGAACGCAACCGCGAGTCCGCCGAGAAGATCAAACAGCTCATGTTCACCTTCGAGGACCTGGTACGCCTCGACACGGCCGGCGCGCAGACGCTGCTGCGCCATGTGGAAAAGGAAAAGCTGGCCCTCGCGCTCAAGGGCGCCTCCGACGGCGTCAAGGAACTGTTCTTCGCCAACATGTCCGAGCGCGCCGGCAAGATGCTGAAAGACGACATGGATGCGCTCGGCCCCGTCCGTCTCAAGGACGTGGAAGACGCGCAGAACGCCGTCGTCACCCTCGCCAAGGAACTGTCGAACTCCGGTCAGATCGTCATTTCCGAAGGCAAGGAAGACGACGAGCTGGTTTACTAACGGAAGATATAGATGGCACGTCCCGCGAAATTCCTGTTCGAGCGTTCGTTCGACGATCCGTCGAAGCTTTATCTGCCGGGCGAACGCCGCCGCTCGGAGATCGAAGCGGAGGCGGCCGCCGAATCAGCCGCCCGCCTGGAGCGCGAGATGGAAGAAGTGCTCGCGCGCGAAGCCGCCAACCTTCCGCCGCCGCCGCCCGTGGCGAAGGCCGAATACACCCAAGCCCAGCTCGATGCCGCCAAGGAAGAAGGCTACATCCAAGGTCATGGCGCCGCGCTGGAAGAAGCCGCGACGGCGCGCGAACACTATGCCGCCGACGCGCTCAATCTGATCGCGCAAGGCCTGTCGGGTCTCAATACCCAGCAGGCGGACGCGAACAAGGACCTTACCCATTTCGCCATGCGCATGGTGTACGGCCTCGCCCAAAAATTGTTGCCGCGCCACGCTCAGGCGCACGCCGTGGATTCGATCGAGGAGTTTGTCCGCAAGGTGCTGCCGCTCGCGGTGGGTGAGCCCCGCCTCGTGGTGCGCAGCCATCCGATGATCGCCGAAGACCTCGAAGCGCGGCTGAAGGACGTTTTCGCCCGCTCGTCGTTCCAAGGCACGTTTACCGTCGTCACCGATTACGAAGTCCAACCGGGCGACTGCCGCTTGGAGTGGGATGGCGGCGGCGCCGATCGTGACGAAGCGCGAATTTGGGCGGAAATGCGCGAAGTGGTGGCGGCAAGTTTCGGCGATGTGGATATCGACGCCCTGGATGCGGCGGCCGACCGGGTCACGGCACAGCCTCCGGCCGCGCCAGAACCCTCGGGCGAAGCGCATTAAGGTTCTGTTTCAACCGGCCACGTAAGGTGGCCACCACGGTCCGTGACGGACCGGCAGGAGAGAAGAGATGTCAGAGCAAGACGGCGGCAAGAAGGGTAAGTCCGTCAGCGAGCTTTCGCTGGACGAAATTGAAGCCGATGCCAAGTCGGCCAAGTCCAGCGATCATGATGATTCGTGGGACGATCCCGTCGACATTCCCGACAAACCGCGCTCGGCGCAAGACCTTGAAGCCGTCTACGACATTCCGGTGCGCGTCTCCGCCGTGCTCGGCAAATCGTCCATGCAGGTGAACGAGCTCCTGAAGCTCGGCCGCGGCGCCGTGGTGGAACTCGACCGCAAAGTCGGTGAAGCGATCGACATTTATGTGAATGACCGGCTGGTGGCGCGCGGCGAGGTTGTCGTGGTCGACGACCGCCTCGGCATCTCCATGACGGAAATCATCAAGACGCAGAAAGCCTAGCATCCCCATCCCACCCGCCCCCATCGAGGGGGAGGGAATAAGAAAGAAACGCCATGGCGGAACACGTCGAAAAGATCCCCCACCTCGCGCGCCGCACTATGTTTGACGGCGCGACCGTTCTTGGCCTCGCCGGCGGCATTCTTTTGGTGGTTATCGCCATTGGCCTCGGCGGTTCGGCCAGCGCCTTCTTCAACATCCCCGGTCTTCTGATCGTGGTCGGCGGCACCATGGCCGTGACCACCGTCTGCTTCACGATGACGGATGTCGCGCGCACCGTTGGCGTCATCGGTTCGACCTTCATGGCCCGCGAGCGCGATCCGCAGGATGTGGCCTACACCATGCTTGAGCTGTCGGACTTCGCGCGCAAACACGGCGTGCTGCGCCTTCAGGGCCAGCCGCTGCAACGCTTCGCCAAGGAACCGCTGCTGTTCAAGGCGTTGTCGATGCTGGTCGAAGGCCTGCCGGAAAAAGATATCGCCGACATCCTGAACGAAGACCTGGCGGCGACGACCGCGCGCGTTCAAAGATCCGCGAACGTGCTGCGCAAGGCCGCTGAAATCTCGCCGGCCATGGGGTTGATCGGCACGCTGATCGGCCTCGTGCAGATGCTGGGCAACCTTTCGGACCCAAGCGTTATCGGTCCGGCGATGGCCGTCGCTTTGCTCACAACCTTCTACGGCGTCGTGCTTGCGAACATGGTGTTCAATCCCTTGGCCGCGAAGCTGGAGCGCAATGCCGCCGAAGAGCATCTCATCGGCTACATTTATACCCTCGGCACCCTGTCCATCATCCGTAAGGACGCGCCGCGCCGCCTGGAAATGCTGTTGAACAGCGCGCTTCCGCCGGAAAGCAAGGTACGTTTCGCGGGCGAACGCGACGATCGCGACTAGTGGTGTTGACGCGCGGTCCCCGTGCGTCGATAACAAGCGAATAGTTTATTGATTTGTGCATGATCTTATCGGAAAACCGGATCCTACTTTTCCGGATCATGCACTGACCTAAGAGTCCTCATGCGGTTGTTGATCATCGGATCGCTGGGCGGGCAAGTCGGCGCGGCAAGCCGGATCGCCATGCAACGCGGCGCTAAAGTCATCCAGGCTGAAAGCATCAGCCAGGCGATGGATGTGCTGCGCTCGGGCCAGGGCGCCGACGTCGCCATGGTGGACGTCGCGTTCGATATCGAACAGCTGCTGGCCGCCATGAAGGCTGAGCGCATCACGCTGCCGGTCGTGGCCTGCGGCGTCGAGACCGACAGCCGCGCCGCCGTCGCCGCCATCAAGGCGGGCGCGAAAGAATACATTCCCCTCCCGCCCGACGCGGACCTGATCGCCGCGGTGCTGGAAGCCGTCTCGGCCGACCAGGATACGTTGGTCTACCAGGACCCGGCCATGGACCGCGTGCTCCAGATGGCCAAGAAGGTCGCCGCGAGCCCGGCCTCGGTGCTGATCACCGGGGAGTCCGGCACGGGTAAGGAACTGGTCGCGCGCTTCCTGCACCGGAACAGCCCGCGCAAGGACCGCCCGTTCGTGGCGGTGAACTGCGCCGCGATCCCGGGCGAGCTTCTGGAATCCGAACTCTTCGGGCATGAGAAAGGCGCCTTCACCGGCGCCATCGCCCGCCGTCTCGGCAAATTCGAGGAAGCCAACGGCGGCACCCTGCTGCTCGACGAAATCACCGAAATGGATCTGAAGCTGCAGGCCAAGCTCCTGCGCGCGATCCAGGAAAAGGAAGTTGTGCGCATCGGCTCCAATACGCCGGTGAAAGTAGACACGCGCATCGTCGCCACCTCCAACCGCAACATGGAAGAGACGGTGAAAAGCGGAAAGTTCCGCGACGACCTGTACTTCCGCCTGAACGTCGTGAAGCTGGTGATGCCGCCCCTGCGCGAGCGCCCCAAGGACATCGACGTCCTCGCCCTTCACTTCGCCAAGATCTGCGCCGAGGAGAACGGCCTCTCGTACAAGCCGATCTCGGCCGGCGCCATGGCGGCGCTGAAGGCCCACAATTGGCCCGGCAACGTGCGCGAGCTGGAGAACACATTGCACCGGGCCGTGCTCCTGGCCGGCGGCGACGAAATCGATGTCGAGTCCATCATGCTGATGGGCACCGAAGGTGGCACGGGCGCGGCGCCGGGCACCGGCGGCCTCGTCGGCCGCACCGTCGCAGACGTGGAACGCGACCTCATTATAGATACGCTCAAACACACCCTCGGAAATCGCACGCATGCGGCAAAAATCCTTGGGATTTCCATCCGTACGTTGCGGAACAAACTGAACGCCTACGTTCAAGACGGCGTTACAGTCCCCGCGCCCGGCGCGGGCGAGCTGGCTTAAATAGTTACATCTACGGAATATCCACTTCTCGCCCGCCTTTTTTTAGATGCGCGCCTGCGCGCGCTGGCGAGCTGGCTTAAATAGTTACATCTACGGAATATCCGCTTCTCGCCCGCCTTTTTTAGATGCGCGCCTGCGCGCGCGGGCGAGCCCGCTTAGACTTTTGCTCAGGATCGCTTAGACTGTCCGGAACGAACAACGGTCCGGACAGCTTATGCGTTTCGCGCGTCTCCTTCTCGGAGCTTCGTTTCTCGGTGCGGCGGTCACGCCTGCGCAAGCGCAGGACTATTACGCCATCACCGCCATCAACTTCTTCACCTCGGCCTGCGTCAGCAACCTGGCCAATCCGGACTCGATCAAGGAGCGCGCCAACCGGCGCTATCAACCGGTGAAGGACCCCGCCGAGCTCGCCAACTACATCGGCAACGATCGAAAAGGACAAGCCTGGCGCCTGCCGGGCCGCGGCGAGCGCCGCTTCGTGCTTTCGCTGGCCTCCGATACCGGCGCATGCACCGTGTTCGTCGAGTCCGCCAACCGCGAAGTGGTGGAAAAGGAATTCCGCGCGCTCGTGCAGCGGGCCGGTCAACCGGGAGTCAGTATCGAGACGGAAAGCGACCTAACGCTGCCGACACGGAGTGGTCCCGGGCTCATGTTGTCGATGAGCGCCACCGACGACAAGACCGGTGACGGCTACCTGTTCACGCTGGTGGCCGGCAACGAGACCGGCGCGCTGTTCACCGGCAAGCCGATCCAGATCAGCATGCAGATGATGAAGATCGACGGAAAGAAAAGCGGGCTGAAATAAGCCGGCGTTATTCAGACGGCGGCGTTTCCGGTGCGGACGGCGTCTGCTCAGGCGCAGAAGGCGCGGGCTCAGAAGGCGCGAGTTCAGAAGGTGCGGGTTCAGAAGGTGCGGGTTCAGAAGGCGGCGCCGCGCTCTGCGGTGTGTTGATCAGCTGCCAGAAACGATCGCGCAGGGCGCCGGCTTCCGGCGACAGATCGGTCTCGACGATGAAATCCTTCAAACGGTCCTGCGCGGGCATCAGCGCGGGATCGTTCTTGATCTCCGGCTTGATATAGAGCGCCGAGGCGGCGACGGCGTTCGCATAACCCGTGGCATTGCTCGCGCGCGCGGCGACTTCCGGGCGCAGCAGATAATCGATGAGCTTGCGCGCCGTGTCGGGATTGACCGCGACCTTCGGGATCGCGAACAGCGCGAACCAGGCGACCGTGCCTTCCTGCGGAATAACGTATTTCAACTCCGGCCCGCGTCCGGCCGCGGCGATCATCGCGCGCGCTTGGAACACGTCGCCCGAGGTGGCGAGCGCGAGGCACACGTCGCCGACGGCGAGACTATCGACGACGTCGGAGGCCGTGAATTTGGAGATGGAGGGACGCACGCCTTCCCACAAACGCGTCGCGGTTTCGGTGTCCTCGACCGCGCCGGATTCCGGTGCGAGGCCGAGATAACGCAGTGCGATCGGGAACGCGCCGCGCGGCGTGTCGACCACCTGGACGCCGCAGTCCGCGAGCTTGGCGAGATGTTCGGCGTTGAACAGCAGCGACCAGGAATCGAGCGGCACATCGGCCGGAAGGCGTGTGGCGATCTTCGCCGGATCGAACGCCAACCCCAAGGTGCCCCAGGCCGCGACAATGCCATGGTGTTTGTCGGGGTCATATGAATCCGCGCGCGCGGTGATCGCAGGATCGAGATTGCCGCCGTTGACGAGACGGTCCGCAGAAAGGTCGCTGAGAAGATCGGCTTCCGAGAGACGTTTCAATCCAATGCCGGACGTGAGGATCAAATCGTGCGTGAGCGCCCCGCTGCTCGCCAGCGCTTGAAGTTCCTCGAGCGTGTCGTAGCGATCGATGGCGACTTTGACGCCCGTATCCGCCTCGAAGGCGGCGATCACATCCGACGGCAGCACGCGGCGCCACACAAGGACGCGCAATTCGCCGGACGCCGCCGTCGTGCCCGCCGTTTCGGCGTCGGCGCCGGGGGGGCGCGCGGTCGGGACCGGCGCAAGCGTGAGATACAGCGCCCAGAATCCGATCAGGACCAGACTTAGGATACCGCCGAGCACCCAGGACGGGATGCGCCGGGGCGGCGTTTTTGATTTCGAGACGTCAGCCATGGCGCAATGTGTCCCGGATGGCTGTAAGGCCGCAAGTGGGGCCTCGCGACGGCGTCCGCATGACGGTAACAGTCTTGTGCCCGCCTTCGGCCATGGCTAGGTAGAAGCGCAATAAAGGGACCTCATGTGACAAGCGAAAATACCGACGGCCGCATCCCGCGCACGGTTCTCATTACCGGCGCCGCGAAGCGCATCGGGCGCGCGCTGGCCGAAGATTTCGCCGCGCGGGGATGGTCGGTGGCGATTCATTACAATGAATCGAGAGAAGACGCGGAATCCGTCGCGCAGAGTATCAAGAAGGCCGGTGGGCGCGCGGCGCTGGTGCAAGGCGACCTCGGCGACGCCGCCGCGGTCGCGGATATCGTGCCGTCGGCGGCACAAGCGCTGGGGCCTTTGGGGTGCCTGATCAACAACGCCTCCATCTTCGAGCAAGACGAAGCGGCAACAGCGACGCTGGCGTCATGGGAGCGTCATCAAAGCGTGAATGTGCGCGCGCCGCTTTTCCTGACGCAGGCGTTCGCCGCGCAACTGCCCGCGGCGAACCGTGGCGCGGTGATCAACATCATCGACCAGCGCATCTGGAATTTGACGCCGCACTTCGTCTCCTACACGGTTAGCAAGACCGGCCTTTGGACCCTCACCCAAACCCTGGCCATGGCGCTGGCCCCCCGGATTCGGGTGAACGCCATCGGCCCCGGCCCCACCCTGCCCAGCCCCTACCAGAACCAAGCCCAATTCGACCGCCAGCAGGCCCGGATGCCGCTCGGGCGGGGCACGAACCCCGGGGAAATTTGCGCGGCCGCCCGATTCATCCTTGAAGCGCCGGCCATGACGGGCCAGATGATTGCCCTGGACGGTGGCCAGCACTTGGGCTGGACCGGAGACGCCAGCGACCATGATTAAGCAGGACCATGACGAAGGTGCGTTCATGAGCAATCCGGCTGGAAAGCCCGTCATCGAGCCCCTGCGCATCGCCGATGCCGCGCTGGGCCTGCGGCATGTCTTCGTTCGCGATTTAGTCGTGGCCTGCAATATCGGCATCCACCAACACGAGAAGACCGGTCCGCAACGCGTGCGTATCAGCGTGGATCTTGGGGTCCTTGAAGGCCAGACACCCCACGACGACCGGCTGGAAAACGTCGTTTGCTACGAGGAGATCGTGACCCGGGTGCGCGGAATCGTCGCCGACGGGCATATCAATCTGGCCGAGACCCTGGCCGAACGCATCGCCAGCGTCTGCCTTCAGAACCCCCTGTGCCGGTCCGCCCGGGTGCGTGTGGAAAAGCTGGACGTGTTCGCGGATGCGAACGGTGCCGGCGTCGAGATCGAGCGGTTGTCAAAAATCCCGCTCCGGTAGTTCTGCCGGAGGGCTCCGGCTGACCCGACTCGCGATAAACGTGGATTTTTCCGCAATCGAATCGGAACCCAGGGCCATGGCCAGGGGCAAGTCAAGGCAAGTTGTGCACAAGGATCAGATAGGTTTTTTGCTTGTCCTGTGTGGCAGCATAAATCATGCCGGAGTCGCAATGAACCGGGCCCGGTCATAAAAAAAGTCAAATAATTCAATGCGATATTTTTTGTGCCGTTTTTTTGGGCATAGAGAACAAAAACCCCAATAGCATAGGTAGAGGCTTCATCGGACCCTATGTTTCAACAGACTTATCCACAGGATTCGTGGATATCCGTCATGGGACGGTCACACGCCCGAAAACAGCATTTCGGGACCGCGCCCCCGCTGGGGACGGCGCCGGTAAACGGAGGAAGGATCCTCTGGGTTTTAGGATTGCGGCTGCGGATTAAACCTCGCAATTAAAGGCATGATGGTTCACCTGCCCCGTCCCGACATCCCGCCCGCCGAAGACGTCGCGGATCGCCCCGCAACGGATGAGACCGCCCCCGCGGACGTGAACACCGGCCTTGGTGTGCTGACCGAGGCCGTGAAGACCCTCAGTGGGGCGCCGGGCGTCTACCGGATGCTGAACGCGAAGGGCGACGCCCTCTACGTCGGGAAAGCCAAGAACCTCAAGAAGCGGGTCTCGTCCTATCTGCGCGTGGACCGGATGCCCCTGCGCCTGCAGCGCATGGTCTATGAGACCCGCAGCTTCGAGGTGGTGGTGACCCATACCGAGGCCGAAGCGCTGTTGCTGGAAAGCAACCTCATCAAGCAGCTGAAGCCCCGATACAACATCATCTTCCGGGACGATAAGTCGTTCCCCTACATCATGATCGAGGGCGGTCACGACTTCCCGCGCATCCTGAAACACCGCGGTGCGCGTGCGAAAGGCAGCGAGTATTTCGGACCTTTCGCCTCCGCCTATTCGGTGAACGCGACGCTTACGACGCTCCAGAAGGTATTTTTGCTGCGAAGCTGTACGGACGCCGTCTATTCCAGCCGTACGCGCCCCTGCCTTCTGTTCCAGATCAAACGCTGCTCGGCGCCCTGTGTGGGCCGCATCGCGAAGGACGACTATGCCGACCTCGTGCGCCAGGCGCGCGACTTCCTGACCGGCGACAGCCAGACCGTGCAGCAGGAACTGGCCCGGCGCATGGACGCGGCCGCCGCCGAACTCCAATACGAAGCGGCCGCTTCGTTCCGCGACCGTATCCGCGCCATGACCCAAGTGCAGGCGCATCAGGACATCAACGTCACGGGCGTTGGCGAGGCCGATGTGGTGGCCCTGCACCGGGCCGGTGGAAACGCCTGCGTCCAGGTGTTCTTCTTCCGCGGCGGGCAGAACTTCGGCAACCGCGCCTACTTCCCCGCGCACGCCGGCGACGAGGAAGACGGCGCGATCATGGAAGCGTTCCTCGCGCAATTCTATGAGTCCTTCGCCGCGCCAAAAGAGATTCTTACCAATGTCGCGCCACCGAACGTCGATCTCATCACCGAAGCCTTGACCTTGCGTGCCGGCCGCGGCGTTTCGATCGCCCAACCGCAGCGTGGCAACCGGCGCAAACTTATGGATCACGCCGAGATCAATGCACGCGAGGCGCTTTTGCGCCGCATGGCCGAGAACACGGCGCAAAAGAAGCTGCTGGAAAGCGCCGCGCAGGTGTTCGGTCTCGCGAATCCGCCCCAGCGCATCGAGGTGTACGACAACTCACATATCTCGGGCACGGGCACCGTGGGCGCGATGATTGTCGCGGGCCCCGAAGGCCTTATGAAAAATGCCTACCGCAAGTTCAACATCAAGGCGGCGGAGTTCGCGCCGGGCGACGACTATGCCTCCATGCGCGAAGTGATGACCCGCCGCTTTAGCCGTGCGCAAAAGGAAGATCCCGAGCGCACCCTCGGCCAGTGGCCCGATCTCGTCTTGCTCGACGGCGGCATTGGACAACTCAATGTCGCGCTCAAAGTCCTGGCAGATCTCGGCATTTCGGATCTGTGCATCGCCGCGATCGCCAAGGGTCCGGACCGTAACGCCGGACGCGAGCAATTTTTCATGCCGGGCCGCGAGCCGTTCATGCTGCCGCCCAATCACCCGACGCTTTATTTCCTACAGCGTCTGCGCGACGAAGCGCACCGGTTCGCGATTTCCGCTCACCGCGCGAAGCGTTCGAAAGCCATTGGGCAATCGCTGCTCGACGAGGTGACAGGCATCGGCGCGGTGCGCAAGAAGTCACTTTTACGTCATTTCGGTTCCGCCAAGGCGGTCGCGGCGGCCGGCCTCTCGGATTTGCAGACGGTGCCCGGAATCAATGCTGCAACAGCGAAAAAAATCTATGACCATTTCCATCCCGGCGGGTAGAGTCGCCGGGAAGAGAAGGACGCGCCTTTGCTGAACTTGCCCAACATCCTCACCATCTCGCGGATCTTCGTGATCCCGATCGTGCTTGTGCTGATCGTGTTCGACGACGCCTGGGCGCGCTGGACGGCGTGTGGGCTCTTTACGGCCGCGGGCATCACGGATTTCTTCGACGGCTATCTCGCACGCCGCTCGAACATGGTCTCGGCGCTCGGCCGCTTCCTCGATCCCATCGCCGACAAACTGCTCGTGGTCGCGGTGTTGTTCATGGTCGTCGCCTTGCCGGGCCGCGTGAACGAATGGTCGCTGTTCCCGGCCCTGGTGATCCTCCTGCGCGAAATCATGGTCTCGGGCCTGCGAGAATTCCTGGCCGAGCTGCGCGTCGGGGTGCCGGTGAGCAAACTCGCGAAGGTCAAGACCACCGTGCAGATGATCGCCCTCGGGTTTCTGATCGTCGGTGACGCCGGCCCGGACGCCATCCCCGCCAAGTTCATCGGCGAAATCGGCATCTGGGTCGCCGCGGTCATCACCCTCATCACGGGTTACGACTATCTGCGGGCTGGGCTCAAACATATGGCCGGAGACGCGAAAGCGTGATGACCGTTCTGTACTTCGCCTCGGTGAAGGAGAAGATCGGCCTTTCCGAGGAACATGTGGATCCGCCCGCGAGCGTCGCGACGGTGAGCGACCTTATCGATTGGCTCGCGGCCCGCAGTCCAAAGCACGCGGAAGCGCTGGCAAGCCGCGCCATGCTCAAGAGCGCGGTTGATCAAACCCACGTCCCGCACTCCGCTTCGATCGGCGGCGCGCGCGAGATCGCGTTCTTCCCGCCGGTCACCGGCGGATGAAAACGGTGCGTGTGCAGACCACCCCGTTCGACCCCGGCGCGGAGCTCAACGCTTTCCTGAAAGAAACCCCGCGGGCCGGCGGCATCGCGGTGTTCATCGGCCAGATGCGCGATTTCAAAGGTCCGGATCGCGCGACGGGTGAAGCGGTGAGCGCGATGACGCTCGAGCACTATCCCGGCATGGCCGAGAAAGAACTCGGCGCGTTGATCGAACAGGCGCTCGGCCGCTGGAAGCTCGACAATGTGCGCGTCATCCACCGGTCCGGCGACCTCGCCCCGGCCGATCCCATTGTGTTCGTTGCGGCGGCGTCCGCGCACCGCGCCGACGCGCTGGAAGCCTGCACGTTCCTCATCGACTGGCTTAAAACGAGGGCGCCATTCTGGAAGAAAGAAACGACCCGCGCCGGCGCGGCGTGGGTCGATGCGGCCGCCGCGGATGATATACGCGCCGCACGTTGGGACAGAACTTAGCCCCCCAAAATCCTTGAATCGTCGTTGTAATCATGGCGCGAACAAACGCTGTGGTTGCAGAAATTCGTGCAACGTAAGCGGCCGTGTACGCGTTCTTGGTGCATCATTGTTGTAGTCGCCAGAAGGGCGCCCTTGGCTGCGTCATTCGAGATCATTCAGTACGAGGTGCAAGTGTTCCAAGACGGACATTGGCACGTCCGTGCAAGGTTCCCCCGCTCCGACCGCGAGTACGCGTTCACCGAAGCGCGCCGGGTCGACCTCAACGACATGCTGCCCGCGCGCGTTGTGCGCGACATCTACGATCCGCAAAGCGGCCGCAGCCAGGAAAGCACCATCTTCATGAGCGACCGGGCAAAGACGCCCGGCGTGCGTGATGCGGTCGCATCCACGCCACCACGCACAAAACGCGCGTCACGCGCCGCGGCGAAGGGTGCGCATGCCCGCCTCAACGAAAAACCCGCGCCGCTCGTCTTTCGCGCCACCATGGCGTTAGGCGTAGGGCTCGTCACCGCCCTGCTCGTCACGTCCATCGCCACCTGGATGATGACCCCGCAGCCGGAGAGTTTCGCCAGCGTGCTCGCGCGCACGCCGTCGTCCGGCACCCCGATGACCGTCTTTGGCGCCGTGATGCTGTTCAGCGTATTCACCCTGCTGCGCGGTCCCCTCGGGATCACACGCCTCGCGCGCTCCTTTGGGGCGATGCGTGAGCAAGGGGCCGCCAGCCCGGCGGAGGCCGCCCCGCGCGCCCAACCACGCCCGAAGTTGCAGCCCCAGCGGACCGTGATGCCGGTTGACGCCGAACAGGATCACGACACGCATCTCCTGTCCCTCGCCCGGGCAACGCTCGCGCGTTTCTTCACCGAAGGCGCGCCGGCGAACGCCGCCAAGGCCGTCGAAGACACCCTCGGGCGGCGGGGGCTCGCGCTCTATCTGGCGGGCGCGGCGAGTCAACTCGCATCCCATCTCGAAATGCCGTCGCCCGGCGATCTCCTTGCCCGGATCGCGCCGGATCTTCTTCAGGCCGCGACCAAAGACGTGCTCGCCGAAGCGCGCGACCTCGGCATGACGGACACCGCGCTCCTGTCCGCGGGGCGCAGCGGCATGCAAAAATATGTGAGCGTGATCGACGAACGCCCGTCGATGGCCGCCGCGCTTGTCACTTGGCACACGGCCATGCGCGCCGAAGCGCAGATGCCGCCGATGATGCGCGAGATGAAGGCGCCGTAGCGCACGCTTACAGATTGTCAGTATTGGCGAGAATTTCATCAAAGAGTGGGAATGATATCCCAGCTTCCTGTGCTTTTCTGAACAACGTCGCGAGCGCGGCTGGCGTTTTCTTTATCTCGGCATAATTGAGGCCGAACTCGAAAACTACTTGCTCGAAAAGTTCGTTATATTTCGCGCCAAGTCGCGCCTGCAAGTAACTCTCCAAATCGCCTTGCACAGCCGTGTAGTCGGAGTTCGCACCCACAGGGAATTCTATTGGATTTTCGACGCCGCAAATTCTTTGAAGCAACTGGTTTGGCTTTCGCTCTCCTGCTGGCTTACCAGCATCGTTGTCAAATACGATATGTGTGGGAATGCCGAGCTTCCTAAATATAAAAGCTGGCTTGTCCATCTTAGTCTTTCCATCCACAGAAACGATTGCAATAGACTCAGCATGGATATTTCGACCCTTTGAAGCATAGCATGCCTCGAGAACCGCTTGATCGGTGCGACCTTCCACCAAGATGATGCGGTCCGCAAAGAACGCTTCGCACACTTCGCGCGTAAAAATATGAAGCTTGGCGACAAATGCTTCGAGAGGCATGGGATTCCGCGGCGGCTGATGTAACATAGCCATTCCTCTGCGGCATTCTTCGATTGTTAAGTTCGACACCTTCGTGCTTACTTCAGCCTCCTGGTCTCCACGCCGCAGAATACGTGCTATATCGAAGTCGCTCATACGAACGAACTTCTCTGAATGCGTCGTGTAAATTAGCTGAATTCGGATGCCGGTCTGCTGATTGAAGCTGGCGGCGATTTTCTTAAATGCTTCAAAAATCACGAGTTGCTTCGCCGGATGCTGATATATCTCCGGCTCTTCAATAAGAATGATGATATCGCTCGCAGCTTCATTGAAGACGTTGTCGACGTCAGATCCGTCTTCCGCACGTCGTTCAGCAAGAAATTGTACGATAGCGAATAGAGCGGCCCGTTGAAGCCCGTGCCCCACTCGCGCAAGTTCCGTCGGGATACCGTTGTGTTCGATCTCAAGACGCGGAACAGGAAAGCTTAAGGTAATTCCATCGCTTTTCTCCCATTTTGCTGCCAGCCTAGAATCAGCATAGAAGCGTTGAATACTAGAGCTAAGAAGGTCATTTATTTCTGCGAGTTCGGGGATACGGGCGGGATCTGAAAGCGCTTCAAATTCTTGTTTTGCTTTCTCTAGGAACTCAGCGGTCTCTTTACGGTTTTCAAACGTCTGCTTAGCTATATCGGCCAATAAGGAAATAATTGGGCTCCTACGAGGGTCACTGCCCTCTACCGAAGCGTCCCGCACTGCGGGCACCAAATGAAGTCCTGTCTTCTTCCTCAGCTTTCCGCTGGCAATATTGGTAGCGCCGAAAAAAGCTCTGATCTTCTCCGGCTGCAACTTGTCCAGATTTGCTTGCTCCCATTTTGAGAAAGCCGCTTCGATTTCAGTGTGAGATTCAATAGAGCCGAGTTCCGGAATCTGCTTAAGCAATGCATTGTACATTGTCCGGCGCTTCGTCCCATTTTCTTCTGCGCGAACAGCCGCAAACTCTGGGAAGACAAGTGCCTGAACCGAATATTGGCCGCTGTCTTTTTCCGTCAGGGATAAGCGACGGGACACAGTCATCGAACCATCAATAACCGCCGTTCCAAATTCAGCACGCTCAGAAGGTGTTAATTTTGCGAAGCGAACAGTTATCTCAATAGGCTCACCTTCATGGCCCTGGCAAAAATCCTCATGTGTAATTTTCGGCTGTGCTTCGAAGAAAATTTCGATGGCTTTTAGAAATGTTGATTTGCCGACGTTATTGCCTCCAATCAAAGCGGTCAGAGGGGCGGTATCCAACCGAGCAGACTGAAGACACCGAAAATTTCTTACTTCAACAGTCGCGATTTGCATTTCCCCTCCGATCGCAAAATCCCGCTAACGATAGGAGGATTTGCGGTCGCAGAATTCCTGGGAATTCTGACAGGAGCAACTTGTTACAATCGGACTTTGGGCAAATAACGAAAAACCGCCGCAGCGAAGCTGCGGCGGTTTGTTCGTCAATCGTAAATCGGGACTAAGCGGCGCTCGAGATCGGCGGCTTGCCCACCGCGACGTCGAAGTCCGACATCAGGTTGCGGCAGATATCGCCCGGCGTGAACTTGTACTGGCCGATTTCGCGCACCGGCGTGACTTCCGCGGCCGTGCCGGTGAGGAAGCATTCGGTGGCTTTTGCAAGCTCGTCCGGGAAGATCGCGCGTTCAACGACCTTGTAGCCGCGCTTACGGGCCATCTCCATGACCGCGCGGCGCGTGATGCCGTCCAGGAAGCAATCCGGCGTCGGCGTGTGGATTTCGCCGTTGAAGACGAAGAACACGTTGGCGCCGGTGGCTTCAGCCACCTGGCCGCGATAATCGAGGAACATGGCGTCGTCGTAACCTTCGCGCTCGGCCTTATGCTTACTGATGGTACAGATCATGTAGAGGCCCGAGGCCTTCGCTTTGACAGGCTCGGTTTCCGCCGACGGACGCTTCCAATCGGACCACTGCAATCGGACGCCTTTAAGGCGCGCGTCGAGACTGAAGTACTGCGCCCACTGCCAGCTGGTGATCGCGACGTTGATGCGCGTGTCCTGCGCCCCGACACCCATCATCTCGCTGCCGCGCCACACCACCGGGCGCACGTAGGCGTCGGTCTGGTTGTTGGCCTTCAGGGTTTCATAGGTGGCGTCGTTGATCTGCTTCGCCGTGAAGGGGATCGTCATGTCGAGCATCTTCGCCGAGAAGAATAGACGGTCGGTATGCTCTTCGAGCTTGAACACCTTGCCGCCGTACGCGCGTTCGCCTTCGAACACCGACGAAGCATAGTGAAGGGCATGGGTCAGGACGTGGACCTTGGCATCCCGCCAGGGAACCAGATGGCCATTCATCCAGATAAAGCCGTCACGATCGTCAAACGAAGCGCCCATGGAACCTCCTAACGCGCGGACCCGCCTCGGTTTTTCCGTGGCGCGTAATTTTATTGCTCAAAAAGACATTAAACTGGTAACATTCGAAACATCTTCACGTCAATACCGGTAACAAATGGAGCGTTTTATGTCAACACTGCTGACATAATCGTCCCACACGCTATGCTCAGGGTGAAGCTTTCGAGAAAGTGCGCGACCATGGCCGAACCAAAAACCATCGTCAATCCGCTGTTCCTGCGCGAGGATGACCTCCGCCAAGCCATTGAATTGCTGTTCTTTGCCTACCGCGACTTCACGGCGCGCGGCGACGCCATCCTCGCGCGTCAGCATTTCGGCCGGGCCCATCACCGCATCCTTTATTTCGTCGGCCGCTATCCCGGGATCCCTGTCGGCGACCTGCTCGATATCCTCAACATCACCAAGCAGAGTTTGTCGCGCGTCCTCAGCCAGCTCGTGCGCGAGGAATACGTGCTCCAGAAGCCCGGGACACGCGACCGCCGCCAGCGGCTCCTCTACCTCACCGACAAGGGCAAGACACTGGAGCGCGAACTGACCAGCGAACAGCGCATGCGATTCGCCGCCGCCTACAAGGACGCCGGCGCCGTGGCCGTCGAAGGCTTCCGCAAGGTGATGCTGGGCATCATGGACGCCAAAGCGCGTAAACGCTTCCTCAGCCCCTTCGAAACATGAACACCTCCTCCCCCACCAAGATCAGCGAGCCTTTTCCCCCGCATATCCTGGTGGTGGACGACGACACGCGCCTGCGCACGCTGCTCAAGAAATTCCTGGGCGAAAGCGGCTACATGGTGAGTGCGGCCGCCAACGCGGCCGAGGCGCGCCGCCAGATGAATTCGCTGACGTTCGATCTTCTGGTCGTCGACGTCATGATGCCCGGCGAGGACGGTTATGCCCTCACGAAGACCATTCGCGCGCACAGCAACGTGCCGATCCTGATGCTGACGGCGATGGGCGAGGCGACGAACCGCATCCAGGGTCTGGAACTCGGCGTCGACGATTACATGGCCAAGCCGTTCGAGCCGAAGGAACTCGTGTTGCGCATCGGTTCGATCCTGCGGCGCGCGCCGCCGCCGATACAGGCCGTTTCTAAAACGGAACTCAAGTTCGGCGCCTGCCGTTATGACGTGGTGCGCAAGCAACTCACGCAAAACGGCGAACCCGTACACCTCACGGTGGCTGAAAACGAACTCCTACATACCCTGGCGCAGAACGCCAATGAGGCCATCGAGCGTTCCGATCTTGGCGTGACCGAGGAAGCCGGCTTCAATCCGCGCACGATTGACGTGCAGATCACGCGGCTTCGGCGCAAGATCGAGCCCGATCCGCGCCAGCCGCGCTACCTGCAAACGGTGCGCGGGACCGGGTACATGCTGAGGACCGACCCGTGACGCCACTCGATAAACCCGGAGAGCCGGGCGCACATATGCCGCAAGACTCGTGGCTGAAGTGGCCGGAGCCCGCCGCGCTCGAGCGCATCATGCCGCGCACCCTGATGGCGCGCGTGAGCCTGACCATCGTCGTGCCGCTGATCCTGGTGCAACTCATCTCGACCTACGTGTTCTACGACAACCACTGGGACACCATGAGCCGGCGCATGGCGCAGGATCTCGCGGGGGACATCGCCTCGGTCTCCGCCCTGATGGTCGAGTTCCAGGACCCCAAACAACGCGAATGGGTCGCGGCCAACGCCAAGCAGACGATGGAGCTCGACATCAACTTCACGCCCGGCGCCAAGCTGGAACGTGTCGACGCGGTGAACGAGCCGGAGGATCTTGCGTTGTTCCGCGAAGCCTTGCGCGGCGTGTTGCGCCAGCCCTTCTCCATCGACCGCTTCGCGTTCCGCACCGACCGGCTGGTCGCCATCCGTGTGCAGACCGAAGACGGGGTCATTACGGTCCTGGCCCCGCGCCGCCGTATCTTTTCCAACAGCACGCTCGTCTTCGTGATCTGGATGGTGGGCTCGTCCATGCTGCTGTTCGGTGTGGCAACGGTGTACCTGCGCAGCCAGGTCGCCATCGTGCGCCGTCTTGCGCGCGCGGCGGAGAACTTCGGCAAGGGCCGCGAAGTCCCGGACTTCCCCAGCGACGGCCCGTATGAAGTGCGCCAGGCGGCACGCGCGTTCAACCTGATGCGGGCGCGCATTCAACGCCAGATCGCCCAGCGCACGGAAATGCTGGCCGGCGTCTCGCACGATCTGCGCACCCCGCTGACGCGCCTCAAACTACAGCTCGCCATGATGGAGAACCGTGCCGAGGACATCGCGGACTTACGCGAAGATGTCGCCGAGATGGAACGCATGCTCGAAGCTTATCTGGCCTTCGCGCGCGGCGACGGCGCCGAGGAGGCCGCTCCGGCGAACGTCGGCGAACGCATCGAAGATGTCGTGGGCAGGTTCCGCCGCGATGGGAAAGGCATCGGGCTTGCGATGAACGGGCTCCCGAAACAGATGGCCCTGAAGGCCGTCGCGTTCGAGCGCTCGCTGGGCAATCTCATCAGCAATGCCGTCCGCTATGGCACCCGCATCGAGGTGCATGCCCGGCGCGTCGACGGCTCGATCCATATCGACGTGGACGACGACGGCCCCGGCATTCCGGCCGACAAACGCGAGGAGGTCTTCCGCGCTTTCCACCGGCTGGAACCTTCACGCAATCAGGAGACCGGCGGCATCGGGCTCGGCCTGACGATCACCCGCGATATCGTGCGCGGCATGGGCGGGGAAGTGATGCTGGGCGACAGTCCGCTCGGTGGACTGCGAGCGACGGTGACTATTCCGCTATAGGCAACGGCTTTGCGGCGCGGCGGGCACGTAAGAGCGCGCGCCTTTCGAACGCGGAAGATCAGTGAATATCGTTTGCCGACAGGCGCGCGATGGAAATGGCTTGGAGCAGGTGTTCTTCTGTCACCGGCTTGTCCAGGACGATCAGCACTCCTGCACTCATCGCGCGCTGTTTGAGCGCCGCGTCGGCGCGGCCTGTGAACATGATCACCGGAACGCGGATGCCGCGGGCCCGCAGGGTCTCGACGAGTTCGACACCGGTCATGCCCGGCATGTGATTATCGAGGATCAGGCAATCGCCGTGCTGAATGATCTCGGCGTCCAAGAACGCGGTTGCCGACGCAAAGGCATTCACGGGCAGGCCGTGGGATTCGAGCAAAGCCGTAGTTGAATCTCTGACCGGCTCGTCATCATCGACTACAAAAATCGACGGTTCGCGCAGAGCCATGGGACACTCAAATGAGCTGTTCATGGCGCAAACACTACGCGAGCGAACGAGCGCCCGAATATACGTAGTAATCCTTAGAATTTGGCGAGCGTCACTACACCTCTTGCGAGAATTTGACGCAGCGGGACTCTACGTTGCCGTGGTGATCTCGATCCTGGCGGCCAAGGCCATGCGCACGAGATCCGAGAGACTGCGGGCCTGCATTTTCTCCATGACGCGTCCACGATGCACTTCGACGGTCCGGGGCGAGATATCCATCCGATGCGCAATGACTTTGTTGGGGCGCCCGGCGATCAGATGCTCCATGACCTCCCGCTCGCGCGTGGTCAGTTGGGCGATCCGCGTTTCGGCTTCCTGGGTCACTGCGCTTTCACCGCGGGTGCGACGGCTTTGCTCAAGGCCGCGCTCGATGCTGGCGCGCAGGACGTCGTCGTCGAAGGGCTTTTCGATGAAATCCACCGCGCCGGCCTTCATGGCGCGCACCGCCAAAGGAACGTCGCCGTGGCCGGTGATGATGATGACGGGCAGGCCCCAACCGCGCCCGATGATCTCTTCTTGAAGTTCCAGTCCGTCCATGTCGGGCATGCGGATGTCGGCGATGACGCAACAGGCTTCCTTTGGCGTGAACCCGTCGAGGAAAGCTTTCGCGGACTCGAACGGCTCCACCTCGAAGCCTTCCGCTTCGAGCAGCGCCGCGAGGGAGTCGCGTACGGCCACGTCGTCGTCCACGATGAAGATGAAACCATTCCCGGGACCCTGGGTCATTACGCTGCCTCCTCACCGCCGTCGCGCGCGACGGGTAACTGAAAACTGAACGTCACGCCGCTGTCCGGATTGGGCGTGGCCGTCATTTTTCCCCCATGGGCCTCGACTATAGAGCGGCAAATGGATAGGCCAATGCCCATTCCTTCGCTCTTGGTCGTGACGAAGGGTTGAAACAATTTCGAGGCCACCTCCTCCGAGAGGCCCGGCCCCGTATCGGAGACCGAGACCCGGACGAAGGCGCCCCCTTCCGGCGCGGTGGCAAGGCGAAGTTCTCGCCGGTCGCGGCCGGCCATGGCCTCGAGCGCGTTACGCACCAAATTGAGCACGACTTGCTGAATCTGGATTTTATCGATCAAGACCTGAGGCAAATTCTCTTCGAATTTCGTGCTGACCGTCACGCCGGAGTCCGAGGCTCCCACGAAGGCCAGGGCGATGGCCTCCTCCATGACGTTGTTGGCGTCCTCGCGCGCGCGGTTGTCCTCGCGCTTTTCAACGAAATCCCTGAGACGGCGGATGATCTGCCCGGCCCGCAGGGTCTGTCCGGCCGCTTTGTCGAGCAGTTCCTGCACCTTTGGACGTGTTTGCTCGACACCCTGATCGAGCGTGCGGCGCGCCGCCTTTACGTAATTGGAGGCCGCCGTCAGCGGCTGATTGAGCTCGTGTGCGAGCGCCGAACTCATCTGACCCATGGCCGTGAGACGCGAGACGTGCACCAGTTCGGCTTGCAGATCCTGAAGGCGCCGCGCCGCGCCTTCCCGCTCGGTGATATCGCGAATGAACCCGGTGAACAGCCGCCGCTCGCCGATCTGGATCTCCCCGATATTCAGTTCCATCGGAAAGGTCGAGCCGTCTCGCCGAAGCCCCATCACGACACGCCCGATGCCGATGACGCGCTTTTCGGCCGTGGTGCGGTAATGCGACAGGTAACCGTCGTGACGGTCCCGGTACGGCGGCGGCATGAGCATCTTGACGTTCTGACCCAACACTTCGTTCTCGAGGTAACCGAACAACCACACCGCCGCGGCATTGAGCGATTCGATCCGGCCCATTTCATCGATGATGATGATGGCGTCCGGTCCGGTTTCGAAAACGCTGCGTAGGCGTTCCTCGCGCTCGCGGATCGCGTTCTCCGCCTCTTTCTGGGCGGTGATGTCCTGGATGTAGCCGACGAAGAGGCTCGTGCCGTCCAACGTGCCGGCGCCCATCGACAAGAGGATCGGAAAGGCGCTCCCGTCCTTGCGCCGTCCCACCATCTCCCGGGGAAGCACCGTATCGCCGGTCCCCGAGCGCAAGATCTCCTCGGGCGGCGGCGGATCGGCGAGAAGCGTGGCGATGTTCTTGCCCACGATGTCGGCGGCCGCGTGGCCGAACTGACGCTCGCACATGAGATTGAAAAGCTGCACGCACCCCGCCGCGTCGGTCACGACAATGCCGCAGGCCGCGGCGCTGACGAGCACGTCAAACCGTGCCTGGACGTCCGCGGCGGAAAGACGGGCTGTTTGGGCCACATGTTCCATGATCTAGCGCCAGCTCACGATCAAAATCCCTTGTAAATTCAGGCGGCGAGCCCCCGAAGGCTCCCGGCCGGCCGGGCATACGTAAAAACCCGTACGAACAACTCCCAATGTTAGTCGGAGGCGGCCTCGTCCATCCTCGTCCCATAGGAGCTTGGTTATTTGATGGGCGAGGAGTCTAACATGTTACAGACCGTCCCTGGAACTCTCGCGAACGACCACGACACGATGCCGTGGACCAAAGATGCGTACGTATCCACGGCGCGCGCCTTTGATCTTCTTGCGGGACACGGCACGCGCCTCACCGTGAAGCGGGGGCAGGAGATTTTCGCCGAGGGGGACACCGCCGAAAGCGGCTATCGCCTCGTCGACGGCAGCATCCGCCTCGTGAAGTTGATGGTCGACGGGCGCCGTCAGGTCTGCGAGTTCCTGAATGCCGACGATCTGCTCGGCTTCGAAACCGACGATGAATATTATTTTTCCGCCGAAGCCGTGAGCGACTGCGCGCTGGTGCGCTATTCGCGCCGCGCCGTCGAAACACTGCTAACGGAAGACAAAGCCTTCGCGCGCCATGTGCGCAAGGTGACCGCGCGCGGCCTGCAGGATGCCTATCAGCGCATGGTCCTGCTGTGCCACAAGTCGGCGCAGGAACGTATCGCGTGGTTTCTTCTGACCATGGCCGACCGGGCGGGCATCGAGACCGGGTACATTCACCTGCCGATGACGCGCACCGATATCGCCAATTATCTGGGCATGGCCATTGAAACGGTCAGCCGCGTGCTGGGCCAGTTCAAGCAGAACGGCGCCATCATCCAGAAAAGCCTCAACCGCATTCAGGTCGTCGATCGCGACGCCCTTGAACTCGTCCGCGGCGAGGTGTGACGCGCTTAGACGGCCGATAGGAAAGATACGCCTCCAACAGGTGTTGGAACGCCCCACGGCGGCATTTGAAAAGTGGCTTGCGCCTCCCCCGGCGCCACAACAAACGCCCCGCACCATCACCCGGGACAAGAGCAATCGCCATCGGCCGTCTTTTCTTTTTTTGAGTTTTTGAGCTTCGGCGGGGGCCGGGTGATGCGGGCCATGCTGCGTAAAGCGCATGGCCCGCGTTCTTTTTAGCGGACGATCGTTTCAACGGCGGTTCATGCGCGACAAGACAGACGCCGCCGACTCATCGCCGGTGGACGCAATATCCCGGTTCAGTGTGAGGCCTGCCCCGATATCGTCGAAACCATCTCAGATTTGGCCGGCGTGCGCTTAACCGCGCGAGGGCCGCGAAAGCGGCTTGCAAAGCGATCCGGCTGCGGGCCCTCTTAAGCGGGGACCGTGGAGAGGAACGCGAACGTGGATGCGGACGATCTCACATCGAATGCGGCGGTTGATGCCATTATCGATCGCGCCCGCCGTTGCGCGGCGGACAAGTCCGTGCAGAGCGAGGCGATGGCGGCGCTGTGCGATCAGGGCGCCTTCGCGGCCGCCGCCGACATCGCCCACGCCGCGCTTTCAAAATTCCCTGAAAGTCCGGCGATCAATCTCGCGGCCCTGCGGATATTCAACGCGCTCAAGAATAGCGACGCGGCGGCGGACGCCGCGCGGGTGCTCTGCCAGCATCGGCCCGAGGCGCCCGGGGCCTGGGAGCGCTGGGCTGTCCACGCCACCGCCGCCGGCAAATTCGCCGACGCGCGGATCGCGTTCAAGGCGGCGCTCGAACGGGCGCCGCGGGCCTCGATCCTGTGGAATGGTCTCGCCGACGCCGCCCTGCGGTGTGGTGTGTTGCCCGAAGCCGAGGCCGCGTTGCGCCAGTCGCTGTCGCTGGACGCGCGTCAGGCGCCCGCGGCGGGCCAATTGGGACGGCTATTGATGAAGCGCGGCGCCCTGGACGAAGCCGAACGATGGCTAAAGCATTCCATCGACTGCGCGCCCGATATCGCCGCCGTCTACATAAACCTGGCCGTCGTGCGGCTGAGGCGCAAACGTCCGAAGGAAGCGCTTGTGGCCGCCGCGGCGGGCGTACGCCTTGCGCCGACGGTCGCGGCCACGCATGCGATCCTTGGGCAGGTACTGGTGGAAATGGAGCACTATGAGCGCGCCGCCGGATCATTTCGCACCGCACTTACGTGCGATCCGGCACATGCCGACGCGGCGTATGGACTGGCGCGAACTTTGGCGAAATCGGGGGATCATGACGCGGCCGTCGTGGCGGTGGACGCCTATCTTACCCTGCGGCCACATGACGCCCAGGCCATCCACATGCGCCGCGCCTGGGCGCGCGAGCATGTCACCTCGGCGCCCGACGACTATGTCCGCATGCTCTTCGACGGTGTCGCGGATCACTTCGACATCCCCCTCGAAGGAACCCTGGCCTACGACGCCCCCCGGCGCGCCGCCGCGCTTCTGAAGAAAAGCTATCCCGCGCGCGGCCACTTTCTCAGCCTCTGCGACGTCGGCTGCGGCACGGGCTTGATGGCGCAGGCGCTGACGGAGCACTACGCGATTCCGGAGCGGACCGGCGTGGATCTTTCGCCGCAGATGCTTGAGCAGGCGCGGGCGAAGGGGCTCTATTCCGAACTCCTCGCCGGTGAAGGCGTCGCGGCACTTACGGGGATGAAGCGTCGCTTCGATCTGATCACGGCGCTCGACATGTTGATCTACGTCGGCGACGCGGGGCCGTTTCTGCACGCGGCGGCGCGGCGCCTGGTACGCGGCGGCGCGCTCGCGCTCTCGCTCGAGACCGCGGATAACGTCACGGACGTACGCCTCGAACTTACCGCGCGCTTTTCGCACAATAAGGCGCATGTGACCGCGCAGGCCCAAAAAGAAGGTTTACGTCTCGTCCACGGTATTGATGTCGCGCTGCGCCGCGAAGCGGGCGCCGACGTACAGGGCCATATCGCGGTCTTTGAGCGCGCCTAGCGCCTACGGCACGATGAGACGCCACGCCGGTTTCGGCGGCGCGTCCTTGATTTTCGGTTTCGGCTTCACGCCGGGCAAGGGCGTGCCGTCGACATTCTCCTCCAGCCACCAGCCCATCGTACGGCCTTCGCCGTGCGGTTCGTAAGGACGGTCGTAATAGAACGTGTAGACGGGCTTGCCTTTGTAAGCCCACTGCTTACGTCCGTCGGCGCGTTGCACGATCGTCCATTCGCCGGTCGGCGTCGCATGTTCCGGTGCGCGGATGATGGGCCACACGGCGGCGCACACGGCGTCACAGTTGGACGTGCCGTCCGGATCGCCCTCGAAAGTATAGAGCGGCAGGAAGGCGGGGAACGACTTGTACACCCAGGTTTGGCCGTCCCGCCCGAGCGCGACTTCGCCGGGATGGTTGGGATTCGGATCGCCCTCGGCGGCGCGAACCTGACCGGCCGCCACCATACACGCCGCGCTCAACGCAAAAAGAACCGTTCGCATCAAGATGTGTCCTATGCCGCTTCGGTTTGCGGCCGCCTGAAGCCGCGGAAACGCACGAGGCTTTCGGCGCGTTCGAGGGCCCGGTCGAGGACGGCCATGGTCTTGGCAAGGTCGGCGCTGTCATCGTCCATCCAGGCCTTGAGCGCGCAGGCAAGCACCACCTTGAGACCCTGGATGCGCGCACAGCCGAACAGGCCGTCCGGCGAAACGCCGGCGGCGGACAGCATCATCGCCGCGCTGCGGTCGGCGCGGCACAGCGCGACGCCCAGCGCCGGTGGATCGAAACGCGCGCCGGCCACGACCGCACGCATGCCGTCGCGATGAATGTTCATGGCGTCAAAGCGCTTCATCGCCACTTCAAAGAGCCGGTCCCGCACGCTGTCGGCCTCATCGCGGGCCGCGACGCCGTCAAGCATGCGCGCGTCGAGCCGGTCGAAGATCTTCGCGACGAGATGGGCGCGCGTGGGCGCCGCTATGAGCACGGTCGCGAGCGCGAGTTCCGCGCGCGCGGCGACGGCGGACATGGAAACGTTGCGCCAGCCGAGAGCCGCGGCTTCGGCGAGACCGGCGTCGACGATGCGCTCCGCGTCGCTCATGACCGGCGCCTGGGACGCCTTCGCGCTTTTATTCGAGGGTTTCTTGGCCACCTTGACCTCCCGCGTGAACTAACCTGCCAGTTCCTTCGAGCGCTTCGTCGCCGCGGCGACCGCGCGCGCGAACAACGGCTTCATGCCACCGTCAGCCATCAGAACGTTCAACGCCGCCTCGGTGGTTCCACCCGGGCTGGTGACATTCTTGCGAAGGATGGCGGGATCGGTTTCGCCGGCTTCCAGCAGCGCGCCGGCGCCGGACACGGTGGCCCGCGCGAGCTGGGACGCGAGATCGGGCGAAAGCCCGGCCTCGATCGCCGCATCACGCAGGCATTCGGTGAGAAGGAACACGTAGGCCGGGCCGCTGCCCGACACCGCCGTGACGGCGTCCATCTGCGTTTCGTCGCCGATCCAGGTGACCTGGCCCACGGCGCTCATGAGCAGTTCGCACACACGCGCCTGCACCTCACTGACGGTCGGCGCGGCATAGAGCACGCTGATCGCTTTTCCAACCGCCGCCGGCGTGTTGGGCATCGCGCGCACGACCGAGGCTTCGTCGCCCAGGTGCGTGCGGAAGTAGGATGTCGGCTTGCCCGCGAGGACAGACAGATAAACCGGACGCTGCGGCGTGAAGGACTTGTAGGTGGGGATCACCTGATCGGCCATCTGCGGCTTCACGGCGAAGACGATGACGTCAGGGCGGAAGTCGCCTGGCACGTCGCTCATGTGCGGCAACACGGTCAGCGCGCGGTGATCGGAACAAGCGGTAACACTGTCGCGCCCCGCGGGCTCGACGACGATGGCGTCAACGGGTGAAAGGCCGCGCTTGAACCAACCGTCCAGAAGGGCGCCGCCCATCTTGCCGCAGCCGACGAGGAGAATTGTACCTTGCATGGGCCAACAGTATCACTTGGCTCATGTGCGCAACAACCGTGCGCGAGGGGTATTACGCTTCGCCGACCGTATCCAGAAGCGAGCTGGCGATGGCGTCTTCCGCGGTGCGGCCGCCCCAGATCACGAATTGGAAAGCCGGGTAATAACGCTCGCACTCGGCCACGGCGAGGTCCATCAGCTCACTGATGAGATCGCTGTCCAGCCGGTCCGGCAGGCGCACCGTATGGCGGAACATCGGGATGCCCTCTTCCACCCAAATGGCGAAGTGGCCCATCCAGAGGCGTTCATTGAGCTTGGCGAGCAGCTCGTACACCTGCGCCATCAGCTTGGACTGTACACGCATATCGAGAGCGCAGGAAAAGTGCAGGGCTTTCAGGTCTTCCGACCAGGCGAAGAACATGCCGTAGTCGCACCAGGAGCCGGGGGCTTCCACCGCGAGCTCGGTTTCGCAGCGGCGGTCGTGCACCCACTCCTTGCCGGCGATAAACTCTTCGATGAAATCGATGGGATTGCTGACGCTAGCGGACTGACGGCGAAGCGTGTCTTGAGACTTCAAAAGACCCTCCCCTCTACCAAAACGCGGGTCTGGACCCCGACCCATCCCCTGGGCCGATCCCTTGAATAACAAGGGTACAGATTCAAGATATAGTAGGGAAAAAAGCCTAGCAATACAAAATAGCTAGGAAATCCGCCGAGTCGCGTAATTCTTGTGGATAAGTCAAATGTGAGAGTCGGCACAGTGCTTTACGCGCGCCGAGCGTGCGCGCGTTTATTTCGCGACCTGACGCTCGAGTTCCGCGAGACGCGCGGCAAGACGTTCCTGCTCCGCGCGCGCTTCGGCGGCCATCGCGCGCACGACATCGAACTCTTCACGGCGCACATAACCGCCGTCGGTCATCACGCGCTCGAGCCGGTCGCGAATCATCGCTTCGATCTCCTGCTTCAGGCCCGACAGCGCGCTCAAAGCGCCGCCCGAAAGACGCGCGAGATCATCGAAGATACGATTTTGCGATTGCATGGCGGCTCTCCATCGACTTGCCTCGCGATAATATCGTCTCGGGTTTGGCGCGGCGCAACCTATATAGTGTGATCATGTATATCGTCACCGGCGGCGCCGGCTTCATCGGTTCGAATCTTGTCGCGGTCCTCGAAGAACGCGCCCTCGGTCCCGTCACCGTGATCGACCGCTGCGAGAACGATCACAAGACGCGCAACCTCGCGAAACGCAAAGCCCGGCGCGTTCCGCCCGAGCTCATGACCGATCACCTTGCTGAACTTGCCGGTGAAATCAAAGGCGTGTTCCACCTTGGCGCGCTGACATCGACCACCGAACGCGATGTCGCGAAGCTGACCGCGGTGAACGTACATCTGAGCCAGGACCTGTGGCGGTGGTGCGCCAAACACGGCGTGCCGTTCATTTACGCGTCTTCCGCGGCGACCTACGGCGACGGCAAGGCCGGTTTCAAGGATGACGACAGCCGCGCTGGCCTCGCGCATCTGCATCCGCTCAACCCTTACGGCGAGAGCAAACACAGCTTCGATCTTTGGGTTGCCGAACAGGTGGTGGAGAACGCACCCGCGCCGCCGCGCTGGGCGGGCGTGAAGTTTTTCAACGTCTATGGTCCGAACGAATTCCACAAAGGCTCACAGGCCAGTCTCGTGCCGCAGGTGCATGCGAAGGCCGCGCAGGGCGCGGCGTACCCCTTGTTTCGCTCGCATAACCCGGCCTATGCCGACGGCGGGCAGATGCGTGATTTCATTTTCGTGGAAGACTGCTGCGACGTGATGCTGTGGCTCCATGAACACGCGCCCACGAACGGCATTTTCAATCTCGGCACCGGCAAGGCGCGGTCCTTCATCGACCTTGCGGGCGCCGTTTACAGGGCTCTGGGGCGCGCACCTGTGATCGCCTGGCGCGATACGCCCGCAGACATCCGCGACCAATATCAGTATTTTACCGAAGCGCGCATGGACCGCCTGCGCGGCCTCGGTTACACGGCGCCGTTCACGTCCCTCGAAGACGGCGTCGCGAAAACCGTGAAGATCCTCTCGCAGCCTGATCCCTACAGGTAACAATGTTCGCCATCGCCTTCCCCGCCATCGATCCGGTTTTGATTCACATCGGGCCCATCGCCATCCGCTGGTATGCGCTGGCCTATATCGCCGGCCTGTTCGCGGGCGTCTGGTATATCCGTTGGCAGGTGAAGTTCCCGCCCGCGTTGATGACGAAGGAACAGGTGGACGATCTGTTCCTGTGGATCCTGGGCGGCGTCATTCTCGGCGGGCGCTTCGGATACGTGCTTTTCTATAAGCCGGGCGAATACCTCAGCGACCCGATTTCCATTCTCAAAACCTGGCAAGGCGGCATGTCGTTCCACGGCGGCCTTGTCGGCGTGATCATCGCCATCCTGCTGTTCGCGCGCCACGCCAAGGTGAACAAGTGGTATGTGGGCGATCTCGTCGCCTGCGCGGTTCCGATCGGGCTTGGATTGGGCCGCCTCGCCAATTTCATCAACGGCGAGCTTTGGGGGCGTGTTGCTCCGGACGTGCCGTGGGCGATGGTGTTCCCGGACGCGGGCGACGTGCCGCGCCATCCCAGCCAGCTCTATCAGGCTTTCCTGGAAGGTCTCGTGCTGTTCGTGATCGTCAATCTCCTGTGGCGCAACGAGCAGATCCGCCGCCGCCCCGGCATCATCACCGGCAGCTTCCTCATCGGTTACGGCGTGTTCCGCATTATTGGGGAGACGTTCCGCGAGCCCGACAATTTCATCGGCAATCACGGCTTCCTTGCGGGCGGCACGACCATGGGCCAATGGCTGTGCGTGCCGATGATCCTGTTCGGCATCTTCAGCATCTGGCGCGCGCGCCGCGCCGGGCCCATCGCCGCTGCAAAATGAGCCTCGCCGCCGCCCTCGTCGCGCGCATCCGGCGTGAAGGGCCGATCTCGGTCGCCGACTACATCGAAGCCTGCGCCAATGCCTATTACGCCACCGGAGAAGTCTTCGGCGCCGGCGGCGATTTCATCACGGCGCCGGAGATCAGCCAGACATTCGGTGAAATTGTCGGCCTGTGGTGCGCGGTGACATGGCAGGCGCTCGGCGCGCCGAAGACCTTCCGCCTCATTGAATGCGGCCCCGGGCGCGGCACGCTCATGGCCGATGCGCTCCGCGCCGCGTCGCGCGTCCCGGGTTTCGTCGACGCCGCGCGCATCCATCTGGTCGAACGCAGTCCTAAGCTGCGCGAAAAACAACGCGCGGCGTTGAAAGGCGCGGGCGCCACCTGGCATGACGATATCGAAGACGTCCCGGCGGGACTCGCTATCGTCATCGCCAACGAATTCCTGGACGCGCTGCCGATCCGCCAGTGGGAAAAGACCGAACGCGGCTGGATCGAACGCGCCGTCGATGTCGCGCCGGACGGCGCGCTCCGTTTCACGCTGGGGAAGGCGCGCGATCTCGACATCCCGCTGAGCACGTCGGCCGACGCCGCGCCCGGCGCTATTTTTGAAACGTCCCCGGCCACGCTGGATTGGACGCGCCGTCTCGCCGCGCGGCTCACCGAGCATGGCGGCGCCGCGCTGGTGATCGACTACGGACACACCAAGACCGCCCTCGGCGACACGCTGCAAGCGGTGAAAGCCCACCGCTATCACAGTCCGCTGGCCGATCCCGGCGAAGCCGACATCACCGCCCATGTGGATTTCGAGGCCGTCGCCACCGCCGCGCGCGAGATGGGGGTGAAGGTCTTCGGCCCCACGCCGCAAGGGGCCTGGCTGACACGTCTGGGCATCACCGTGCGCGGGGCGCAGCTCGCGGCGGGCAAGGACGAGGTCAAGGCGAAGGACATCCGCGGCGCGGTCGAGCGCCTGATCGCGCCGGACGGCATGGGCCTGCTGTTCAAGGTCCTCGCCTTCACGAATCCCGCTCTGGAAGCCTGCGAGGGTTTCGGCGAGGATGCATCATCATGACCAAGATCGACCCCGCCTTCGCGATTCAAACCTCCGCACTTGCGCTGCCGGGGATTACGCACGCCTTTTTCACGCGCAAGGGCGGCGTCTCCACGGGGCTCTATGATTCGAACAACATCGCTTTCAGCGCCGCCGATGATCCGGCCCATGTTGCCGAGAACCGCGCGCGCGCAACGCGGCGCCTGGGACTTTCGGACCTGGTGACGCTCAACCAAAAGCATACCCCGGAAGTCATCGCCGTCGATGAACCGTGGACGCGCGACGCCACGCCCATCGCCGACGCCCTCGTGACGAAACGCCGCGGCCTCGCGCTCGGCATCCTGACCGCCGACTGCGCGCCGGTCCTGTTCGCCGACGCCGAAGCCGGTGTCATCGGCGCCGCGCACGCGGGCTGGCGCGGCGCCTTTGATGGCGTGATCGGCAATACCGTCGAGGCGATGGAAGACCTCGGCGCGCACGCCGGCAGAATCGTCGCCGTCGTCGGCCCCTGCATCGCGCAGGCCTCCTACGAGGTCGGCGCCGAGTTCGTCGAACGCTTCGTGGAAATGGACCCCGAACTGCGGCGCTTCTTTGGTCCCGCGCCCAGGGCCGGGCACGCGTATTTCAATCTTCCCGCGTTTGTCGCGCATCTCGCGACCGTGGCGGGCGTCGGTTCGGTGCATATCGACGGCAGCGACACCTGCCCGCTGGAAGACCGCTTCTTCAGCTACCGGCGCTCGACCCTACGCAAGGAAGCCGACTACGGCCGGCAGTTGTCGGCGATCGGGCTCGCGCCGTGATTCGCCTCCTTGCCGTGGTGTCGATGATCCTCGCGCTTGCCGCTTGCGGCGAGGTCGGCCGGCCTTTTCTGGGCGCGCCTCAAGCCACGGCCAATGATCCGCTGATCGACATCCCGACGGCCGTGGGGATCGCGGTGGTGCCCGTGCGCGGGCTGCCCGATACCTTGAACATGGCGATCCCGCGCGCGACCGCCGACCGCCTGCAGGCCTTGGAGATTCCCGCCGAAGCCGTACCAACCAATGCCGGTTTGGGATTCACGCTGGAAGGGACGGCCGAAACCGCCGCGCCCTCGCCCGCCGGCCATACGGTCAGCATTTTCTGGGTGCTGAAATCGCGGCGCGGCGCGGTCACCGGCACGCACCGCCAGAATGTGCTGATTCCCGACGAGGCTTGGCAAAAAGGCGATGGTCCGACGAGCACGTTGATTGGCGGCGAAGCCGCCGCCGCCATCGCCGCGCTGCTGGGCGCCGATATGCCCATCGCGTCGGCCGGCGCCAAACCGGTGGTCCAACTGCCGACCGTGTCCGTGAAGCCGGTGGAGGGCGCGTCGGGCGATGGGCGCGAATCCTTGCGGCTCGCCGTGATTCAGATCCTCAACGAACAAGGCGTGCGGCGCGACGATGTGACGCCGGACATCACGCTGACCTGCGCCATGAGTTCCAAGCCGGCGACGGACGGGCTGCAGCAGGTCGAGATCGTCTGGCAGGCCAAGACCAAGGACGGCGCCGACCTCGGCACCATGCGGCTCGATAATACGATCCCCAACGGCGCGCTGGACGGGCCCTGGGGGCCGACCGCCTTCGCGATCGCCGACGCCGCCCGCGCCGACCTGATTCGCCTCATCACTTCGGCCCCTCCGGCTAAATAATCCACAGATTTCACAAACCCTTAGCTTCTTCGCGGCGACTCGCGAAGTCGCGGTTTACAGTCCCATGACAGGTTGATACTTTCCGCGCGCCTGTGGGGGGACGCAGGTTCTAGCTTGGGCGCCACGGGGCAAAGCAGCACATGAAAATTCTGGCGGGAAACAGCAACAAACCGGTGGCCGAGGCCATCGCCTCTTGTTTGAAGCTGCAGCTGACGAACGCCAGCGTGAAGCGCTTCTCCGACATGGAGATCTTCGTGGAAATCCACGAGAACGTCCGCGGCGAGGACGTGTTCGTGATCCAATCGACCTCCTACCCCGCCAACGACAACCTGATGGAACTTCTGATCACGCTGGACGCCCTGCGCCGCGCATCCGCGCGCCGTGTCACGGCCGTGATCCCTTATTTCGGCTACGCCCGCCAGGACCGTAAGACCGGCGGCCGCACGCCCATCACCGCCAAGCTGGTGGCGAACCTTCTGACCCAGGCTGGTGCCGCCCGCGTGCTGTCGCTCGACCTGCACTCAGGCCAGATCCAAGGCTTCTTCGATATCCCGGTGGACAACCTGTTCTCGGCCCCGGTGTTCACCAACGACATCGTGGAACACTACAAGGGCCAGGATCTCGTGATCGTTTCGCCGGACGTCGGCGGCGTGGTGCGCGCGCGCGCCATCGCCAAACGCATCCACGCAGACCTCGCCATCATCGACAAGCGCCGCGAACGCGCGGGCGTCTCGGAAGTGATGAATATCATCGGCGACATCAAGGGTCGCGGCTGCATCCTGGTGGACGACATCGTGGACTCGGCCGGCACACTTTGTAATGCCGCCAAGGCCTTGATGGACGCCGGCGCGAAGTCGGTGTCCGCTTACGTTACCCATGGCGTTCTGTCCGGCGGCGCCGTCGGCCGTGTCACCGCATCCCCACTCAAGGAACTGGTGATCACCGACAGTATCCAGGCCACCGAAGCGGTGCGCTTGGCCGATAACATCCGCCAGTTGTCCATCGCTCCCCTGCTGGGCGAAGCCATCAAACGCATCAGCCAGGAAGCCTCGGTTTCCAGCCTGTTCGAGTAAGCTTCACGGCTTGGGAAAGCCCTTACTTTTAAGTCGACAGTTTCCGCGTTTCAGGTTTCACTTGGCTGACACATCACGTCAGCGAGGCCTTATGCGTACCGGTTTCCTGGGACTTGTCGTTACCGCGATCTTCGCCTTTGCCGCCTCCGCCGACCTTGGGGCCCAAGAGGCGACTCCCGACTTCTCCGCGCGTCAACGCCAGAGCGATCTCGCCGCGCTCCGCAATTTCGTTTACCCGCCGGGTTTCTCCGACGAACAGATCATCTCGCTGGAAAACGGCGTGGTGCCGCCGCAGATCGCGGTACCCGAATACCTGCGCCTGCACTGCGGCGAGATGAGCCAGAGCGTGCTCAACCCCTGCCTGCTGCGTCACGGCAAAGGCGCCGAAGCCGTCTATACGGTGGTCAGCCTCGGCGGTACCAAGAGCTTCGCGACCTTGGATGAAGCCACCGGCTATTTCCGCACCGAGATGAGCACCAACGTGATGGCGTTCGAGACCGAAGTCTCGGCGATGAATAGCTTCATCGACGAGCTGTGCGACAAGATCGCCGCCGGCCAGGACCCGCGTGAAGTCGTCGCCGCGCGCGGCGGACGTCCGCGCCTACCGCACGCCATCGCCCCGCCCAACGCCGAAGCGAAGTATCAGTTCTCGAACTTCTTCCAGTGGGAAAAATGCGTGGACTGCGTCGGCATCGTCGCCGTGAACCAGGCCCGCCCCGACACCACGCCGCGCTGCGCCGCCATCCGCAAACAGGGCGTGCCGCGCATCAACTACTTCGTCGTGGACAAGGGCACCTCGCGCGGCCACCGCACGCTCGATGACGGCATGAGCGCGTTCGAGCAACTGGCGAAACAACCCAGTCTCTGATTATTTTTGCGCGCGACCTGATCCTAAAACCGGGATCCACTTTTCGGGATCGCGCGCCCGACGGCGGCATGAGCGCGTTCGAGCAACTGGCGAAGCAACCCAGTCTCTGATTATTTTTGCGCGCGACCTGATCCGAAAACCGGGATCCACTTTTCGGGATCGCGCGCCCGACGACGGCATGAGCGCGTTCGAGCAACTGGCGAAGCAGCCGTCGCTCTAACGGCTAAGCGGAAAGCTTTTCCCAGTCGGCGATCTGGAAGCCGTGGGCCGTGGCCATGCGGCGGAAGCGGCCGTTCGGGTTCACGGCGATGCCTTCATCGGCCCAGCGCAGGAGATCGACGTCGGAGTGGTGGTCGCTGTAGGCGATCACACGCGGGCGCGGAATCATGGCCGCGACATAGTCCTGCACGGCGTCGAATTTCACCTGGCCGTAGCAGTTGTCGCTGCCGAGGGCCGCGCGCAGGCGGCCGCGGTCGTCCCACGCGGACTTGGTGGCGATGACATGATCGAAGCCGAGCGCATCGGCGAAAACCTGGGCATAGAAATCGAAGCTTGCGGTCGCCAGCACCATGTGATGACCCGCGTCGCGGTGTTTCTTGATGGCCGCCAGCGCACCGGGACGTACGTGGGTCGCCAGGCAGGTCTCGACATAACTATCCGCCCACGAGGCGATCTGGGCACGGCTGGCGCCGACAATGTTGACGTCGATCATCCGCGCCTTCACGTCATCGCGCGAGATCATGCCGAAGGCGTAAATCGCCGTGAGCCAGATCGCGATGGGCAGGCGTTCCAGCGTGCGCTGATGTGCCGGCACGCAATGCATCAGGAACGGCGTATAGGTGCCCCGGCGCGTGATCGTGCGGTCGAGGTCGAACACCGCG
>Ga0102832_1000705_pt1 | contig 40067 bp, 34 predicted proteins | sample EBPBio282013_DNA_FD_88942 | JGI IMG/M metagenome (GOLD analysis project Ga0102832, IMG submission 88942) | Wastewater treatment Type I Accumulibacter community from EBPR Bioreactor in Madison, WI, USA - Reactor 2_5/28/2013_ DNA (Illumina Assembly) | ecosystem: Engineered > Bioreactor > EBPR >... | reverse complement strand
AACCTGATGAGCGTGTGCCCCAAGCACGCCTGGCCAGCGGTGAAGGTGTGGCTGCACTCGGTGTTCGAACAAGTCGACGCCAAGGCCGTCCGGGCCCAATACCCAAGACCTTTCGGTCATTTGGAGCGGGCAGGGTATTAACGTCCGCTATTCCCCGAGTATGGCGCGTACCCGTGCCTGACCCGTTCGGCACGCTCGCCGGTGGTGGGGTCGTCTTGCCCTTCCCGCGGGCTACGGCGAACCGAGTCTGCCTCGGATGCGGTCGATGATCTTCGGGATGTCCTGGTCGAGTGTCTGGCGGACAATGGCGGTGTCGACGAGCAGGTAGCCGTGGGCGATGCGGTTGCGGATGCCCCACATGAGGGGCCAGTCGGTGCCGAACAACTGGTCGCGTACGTCCGGGTCGAGGGCGGCGAGCACCTCGATGCCGGCCGACAGGCGCATGCAGACGGCGTCGATCACGAGCTGCTCGTCGAGGTCGTGTTCGGCGTAGGCCTGCGTGGTCTGGAAGTGGGCTAGCGCGTCGCGCAGGATCTCGTCAGGCTCGCGGCTCACAGCGCCACCGCCTCGGCTAGGGCGCGATCGCGGAACTCCGGACGCAACACGCTGTCGGGCACCAGGTCGACCTCGGCATCGAGAACGTCCCTGAGCCGCTGCTCGAGAGCGCCGAGTTGCATCAGGCTGAGCGGGGTTCCCATGGTGAACAGCAGATCGATGTCGGAGCCGTCATGGTCCTGGCCGGTGGCGACCGAACCGAACACCCGCACGTTGCTGCCGCCAGCGGCGGCGATGATCTGGCGGATGTCGTCGGCGTGCGCGCGAAGCCGGCGGGCCAGCGAGGTGGTGCCGTGGAAGTGCAGCAGCCGGGAGACCTCGGGCTGGCTGCGTCCGATCTCGGCGGCGATCTGGGTCTGAGTCATTCCGCTGGCCGCTGCTTGACGAACGGCGCGGACGAGCTCGGCCCGCGCCTGCGTCACTGCACCGTCGGTGCGGCGTGCAACCTCGGCAAGGCTCGTTGACATGGCGCCAGTATAGCAAGTGTTATAGGCGCGAACGGGGCGGCTCGTCAGTCATGCTGAATGATCGGGACGCCGTCGGCGTCCACGAGGAGGGTCAGCTGCCTGAGCGGCTCGCCGTCAAGAGAAAGACCTTCGACCTGGACCTCGCCATGAGTGGCCGGGATCGTCGACGAGTAGCGGACGTGGTGGTGCCCGTGGAACCAGCGCACGGCCTCGACTCCGTCCAGAACGCGGCGGAGCCGCTCCTGGTGGGCGTCCGCCCCCGCCTGAGCCGACACCGGCCACCAACTGTCCCGTTCCCACGGATCGAGGTGCTGCTGGTAACGCCGTGCGAGGAAGTCGGTGCCCATCGGGGCGTCGTGCGCCACGACTACGTCCGCCGGTCCGGCGGCGATGATCGCTGCCACCTGCTTCTCGGTCACCTCCTCCTCGGGGAACCAGTCGAAGCCTTCGGTGCGCAGGTGCTGATCCACCGAGGGTGCGCCGCCGATCCCGAGCCAGCGCGTCGAGCCCCACGTCCAGCGGTGGCCAACGGGGATCTCGCGGATGTGCTCGGTGATGACGCGCAGGCCGTCGTCCCCGATCGGCCGTCCGGCCAGCGAGGGCAAGTCCTCGTGGTTGCCCGGAATGAACCACAGGTCGAGCCCGAAGGCCGCTAGTTTGGCGTCGACCTTGCGCAGGTACTTCTGGCCGGAGTTGTTGTTGCCGCGTGGCCAGAAGCCGAAGTCACCGACTTGGAGTATCAGGTCGGCACCCAGCGACTGGGCGTGGTCGATGACCTGGAGTGCGGCCAGCGTGTTTCTGTGCAGGTCGCCCACCAGCAGGATGCGCTGGGGATCGGCCACGGTTTCCTCCCTGATCGAGCTGAGCCGAGCAACGCTACTCGCGGCCTCGGACAACTCCCAATGACCGCATCGACTGGACAGGACGGAACAGGTGCTCCAGGTCGACGGAGTTGACCCGGATGATCCGCCGGCCAGACCGGACGGCGGGCAGCGAACCGTCGATGATGCGGTGGCGGATGTAGTCCCGCGAGACGTGGTAGCGAGCTGCGGCCTCGGCGATGGTTAGGTACTCTGCCGGCTGGCTCGCCGGCTTGGGCTGGGCGGTCATGGTGTTCCTCCTCTTGCTGGTTGGGTCAGATGCCGATTCCGGGGCCGTGGCGCCGATCGATTCCGGGTGGACGCAGGCGCTCGTCGCGCTGACCCATGTTCTGGGTGGGCTCGATGACCTCCCACATCTCCTCGATCGGCTCATGGCGTGGGCTGTGCTCGAAGCGGTAGAGCAGTGCGGACGCGGCGTGGTCGTCCGGCAATGGCCCGCGTCGCATGGCGTGCTCGATGAGCCCAGGGACGTCCTCGCCCTCTTTGGCGAGCGCGGTGAGCTTCGCCGCCAGCACTGACGTCTGTGGGTCGGTGCGCAGCTGTGGCGCGAGCTGACGAGCCACCGCCGTCCAGTGCCGCAGCGCCGGGCTCGACAGCTGGAGGTGGTCGTCGAGGACGTGCTGCCAGCGAGCGGCGGCACCCGGCACCTGCGTCGATCCGGTCGGGCTCAGGTCGTCCGCCGGCACTCCCATCGCCGCACGCCAGACCGACACGTGGGCGACCAGCTCGGGCGACAAGTCAGCAGACAGTGCCTCCTGCCAGCGCGGCTCGGCTGTCCTGGACGCCGCGCTCACCTGGGCGGCCAGGTCGCGGACCAGCTCCGAGCGGGACGACAGGTAAGGGCCCCACTGCGGGTGCCCGGCCAGCGGTGCCGGAACCTCGCTGAGCCAGGGGAGCGGGCCGCCACGCTCCACCCAATCGAGCCGCCACGACAGCACTGCCGCTGGGTCGCGCGCGTCGTTCAGACCTCCGTCCAGGACGGCCGTGGACAGCACACTGATCGGGTTGGCACCGGACGTGGCCAGCAGCATCAGCTGCGACCGCAGCACCGGCCAGGCAGGAGCGTCGGTGAGCTCGGGCACCACCTGTTCGGCGTCAGCCTCGATCTGCGCTGCGCGTTCGCGTCCGACGATCTGCTCGGCGGCGAAGCCGAGCGCGTCGACGTAGCGGTCGACGGCCGGCTTCAGCTGGGTCACCGGATCGGCCTCGACCCGCCGCACTCCGGTTGCCGACAGCGCAGCCTCGTCCCGCACCAGCACGGTCTCAAGCACCTCGGTCGGGGTCGGCGGCATGGCCGTCTCCCACCGCGGCAGGCTGTCCGGAGCGCCGTCGCCGACCACCTGGACGTAGGCGTGGTTCGCCAGCCGGCCACGCGTCATCATCGTGTACAGCTGCTGGCGGCTCTCCGCCCCAGTGACCACCCCGTGCATGGTGTCGACCGTCGCGCCTTGCGCGCCGTGGATCGTCGTCGCGTAGCCCAGCTCCACGTCCGCGCGGACGTAGTCGGCGGGCAGGGTGATCCGGAAACCGCGTCCGTTCGCTACGACCAGGCTCTGGTCGCGGCCGATCCCGGAAACCGTCCAGCGGTCGCCGTTGCGCACCCAGCCGGTCCGCGAGAACCGCAGCCGCCGCTCGTTCCGCTTCGTCACCACCGTGTCCCCGACCGACGCCCGACTCCCGTCGTAAAGGAACACCTCGCGATCGGGCACCGCGCCGCCGAGCCGCTGCTCCCGAGCCCGTCGGTTCAGCTCGGACACCAACTCACGCGTGGGCGCGAGCATCACGCTGTCCAGACCGGACGCCCGGTCGGACGCCCATGCGGCGAACGCCTGGTCCAGCGTCGAGCCCTCATCCCCGACGTGGACGCGTCCTTGGTCGAGATAGAAGCCGAGCGCGTCCGGGCGTCCCTCCCGCAACGCCAGCGAGGCCGCCGCCTCCGCCGGGTCGGTGAACCGCACCACCTCGGTCAGTCGCACCGCGCCGTACTCGGCGTCGAGATCCCGCAGCACGCCGCCGGCCTCGACCGCCGATAGCTGGTGGTCGTCCCCGACCAGCCGGACGCTGCCGCCCCGGCCGATCACGAACGACACCGCCGCCTCAAGAGTGAGAGTGTCAGCTATCCCGGCCTCGTCGATCACCACCAGCGTGCGCGGACCGATCGGCGCTGCCCACGCCGGCAGCCGACCGGTCGCCAATCCGTGGGTGAGGATGTGCAGAGTGTCGGCGTGCCCACCCAGCTGCTGAGCGAGTGCGGCCGCCGCGGCCGCGGACGGCGCCATCCCGAGCACGTTCCCGCCCGCCTCGCGCCATGCGGCCGCCAGGGTGCTCATCGCCGTCGTCTTGCCGGCTCCGGCCGGAGCGATCGCCAACTGCACGCGGTTGCCTGACGAAGCCATCCTGCGCACCAGGTCGACCTGACCGGAGTTCAGCTCGACGCCGTTGGCGAGCGCTCCCAGCAGCGCCAGGCTGATCGACCGTTCGCCGACGACCATGCCGTCCCGACGACCGGCCAGGGCCAGCAGCCGAGTCTCGGCGTCCAGGATCTGCTGCGAGGTGTAGATCGCCGAGTCGGCCACCGTGTACACCGAGCTGCCGTCCGGTCGCCGCAGCGCCGCCGGCTCGCTGATCCCGTCCCCGGCCGGGGTCAGCCGCACCGAGAACCGCTCCAGCGCCAGATCGACGACCCGCTCCAGCACGGACGCGAGCTCGGGCACCTCGACCATCCGCACCTGGCGCAGCGCCTCGGCCCGGAGGTGCCAGGGCTGCCACCACGATCGGTGCCGCTGCACGACCGACACCACGTTCGCCGCCAATGCCTGCAGCCAGGCTTCGTCAATCACCCGCTCTGGGAGCGGCCTGTGGGTAAGCGCCTGGGCCAGCATGCGGGCCGTCCCGCCGCGTCCCAGCACCTCGTCGGCCTGCGTCGCCCAGACTCGGCGCTGCTCGGCGAAGGACCGGGGCTCGTGCTTCGCCTCCCGCGTCTCCAGGGTGGCCCGCTGCGCGAGATTGTAGAGTTCGGTCGGGGTCGGAGTGCGTCCGTGCTGCTGCTGGAAGTCGGCGACCAGGTCGCCCTGTGCGCGAGTGATCATCTTGTCGCGCTGCGACCACCGCTCCAGCAGCGCCGGGTCCACCCCCACGATCTCGCGCACTGGACGCTCCGGATCACAGCCGGGACGGTTCACGAATCGGACCCCCAGCTCGCGGGTGAGGTGCTTCTCCAGGGCGGTGTTGTAGAACTCCGAGATCGTCACGTTGGCCTTGAACATGATCCGGCCGTCGATCGCCAGCCAGGCACCGTCGTCCGCGGCCTGCACCTTGTTCGCGATCGCGACGTGGGTGTGCAGGTCGGGATCGCCGGCCCGGGAGTCGCGGTGGGTGAAGGACGCGGCGACGATCCCGAGGGTCTTGACCTGTCGGACGCCGTTGCGTCCCCGTCGGGTATAGATCGCCCTTCCCTCGAGGTACTTCAGGCTGTCGGTGACGGCGCGGTCGTGGCAGCGTTCGACGACCGCGGAGACCTCGGGATCAGCCAGCGCCCACAGCGCCGAGACCGACTTCACCGGCGAGAAGGTCGCGTCGTAGCCTGACACGCCGCTGCGCACCGGCCGCGACGCTCGCACGATGAACCCGGACAGCTCGCGGGCGTCGAGCGGCTCGCGTCCGAAGCGCTTGCGGAAGGCCTCCCGTCCGACCTCCGTGCGCAGCGCGGCCCGGACCTCGGCGGGCACCGGGTCGGACTGGACGCGTCCGTGGGCGAGGTTCCAGTCGCCGATGCGCTTGGTGAGCTCGACGCTGAAGTCGGTCATGCCCGGGTAGACGCCGAAGCGCTGGCCGAGCTGCATCGCGTCCCGGAGGTCGCGATCGGTGGCGCCGAGTTCGAGTGCGGCGAGGCGCTCGGCGGCCAGCGGGTGATCGCCCAGCCCGAAGAGCGACAGCATCTGGTCGGCGGTCACGACGTCGCCGGCCTCCAGACCGTCGATCCCGGCCAGACCGGAGCCGATCCAGTGTCCGGGCTTCTCGCCCTTCAGGCTGTAGTAGTCGGCCAGGCTGGTGTGGCCCTTCTCGGTGGAGTCCATCGCCGCGGTGTTTCGGGTCACGTACTCGTAGCCCGTGCCGGCCGTCAGCTTGTGCAAGGTCATCACGATGGCTGCCTCCCTCATCCATAACAGGCAGTTGAACGCGGCCTCGGTGGCCACAGGGAACTCCCTGTCAATCCACTAAGCCGCTGGCGGACCCCCGATGCGGACAGATTCGGGCAACGACTTTCGGACGAGGCACGATTCGCACCGTTCACAACCTCCCGAAGCCCGGGAATCAGGCGATCGGGATGCGCCCCCGTCGGGATCTTCGTCACTTGTCAGCCCTCCTGCCTGCGTCGCGGTTGGCGACGTGGCGCCAGCCCGCAGACCTGGTCACTTGCCTTAAGCCTTCGGATGGGTCCGTTCCGGACACGCTGGGCCAGAAGTCCTTCGACTTCTTGGATCGGCGGTCACGCTTGGACGACGAGCGAGCCGAGTCCCGTCGCTGCGGAGTGCTGCCTCGGCCATCCAAATGTTAGGTAGCGGCTCGTCCAAATGTTAGATAGAGAGCCGTCCAAGTGTTAGATTGACGTCCATGTCGTACCAGCGAAGGATCGTTGACGACCTGCTCGATTCGGTGTTCATCCCCGGCGGCCTTGCCGCGGTCGCACTGGAGGGCGCAAAGGGAGTCGGGAAGACCGCGACCGGAACACAGCGTGCCTCCACCGTGCTCACCCTGACAGCCGCCGGGGAACGCGAGGCCCTCGCGGCCAATCCGAACCTCGTGGTTCAGGTGCCTGCGCCGGTCCTGATCGATGAGTGGCAACTCGAACCCAGCGTGTGGGATCGCGTCCGGCATGCGGTGGACGATGACCCTACTGGGGGGCGATTCCTGCTCGCCGGTTCAGCCGGCGTCGCCCCGGGAGTGCGACTCCACTCCGGTGCTGGACGGATCGTGCGACTCCCGATGCGTCCGCTCGCGATCAGCGAGCGTGGCCTGCTTGAGCCGACCGTTTCGTTGGCCGCGCTGCTCACCGGCGACGTCACGGAGGTGGATGGGATGTCTGAGGTCTCGCTCGCCGACTACGTCGAGGAGATCGTGCGGTCGGGATTCCCCGGTATCCGCGATCTGCCCGGCCGTGCCCGCAGGCTGCAGCTTGACAGCTACCTCAGCCGGATCGTCGAACATGAGCTACCGGAGAGCGGAGCAGCAGTGCGCAGGCCCGCGGCGCTGCGCGCCTGGCTCGCTGCCTACGCTGCGGCGACCTCGACTGATGCCGGGTACGCCACGGTTCTGGACGCTGCGACCCCGGGGGAGGGAGACAAGCCGGCCCGGCAGACGGCCGATGTGTACCGGGAGCACCTCACCCGCATCTTCGTGCTCGATCCGGTCGAGGCATGGATTCCGGCTTTCGCGCCCCTGAAGCGGCTCACTCTGGCACCGAAGCACCACCTGGTCGATCCGGCGCTGGCCGCCCGGCTTGTGGGGGTCGGAAAGCAGAGCCTTCTCCAGGGCGCGGGGCACCCCCTGCCCGGTGCCCGGACGGCCACCTGGCTCGGCGCTCTCTTCGAGTCGCTGGTCACTCAGTCCGTCCGGGTCTACGCGGAGGCGGCAGGAGCACGAATCGGTCACCTGCGGACCAAGAACACCGAGCACGAGATCGACCTGATCGTCGAGGGGGACGACCACCAGGTCGTCGCGATCGAGGTGAAGCTCGCCAACACGGTCGAAGCCTCGGACGTGCGCCACCTCAACTGGCTGCACGGCGTCATCGGGGAGCGGCTCGCTGCCCGGGTCGTGGTCGACTCAGGCAGCTACGCCTACCGCAGGCCGGACGGAGTGTTCGTGGTGCCGCTGGCGCTCTTGGGGCCATGAGGGGGAGGCGATGACGGAGGGCACAGGCGCGCCGGTCTCAACGACGCCCATCGTGAAGCGGATGAAGCTGCGCTACGCCGGAACCTGTTCCAGGTGCGGCACGCCACTGGAGGCCGGGCTGACCGCGGACTACGACCGGACGTCAAAGACGGTCGCCTGCGTCGAGTGCCCGGCTCGGCGCGCCATGCCCGAGCGGGCGGAGGAGTCCGCCGCCCCGCGCCACGCCATCACCCCAGAGGCCCCGCCCGAGCTCGAGGTGGTCGACGGTGCGGCCGGTGGCTCGGCCGCGCGGGAGTTCGACCGTCGACACGATGCCCGCCAGCAACGTGTCCAGGCCAACCATCCGAAGATCGGCAGGTTCCTGCTGGCGGTGTTCGATGATCCGCAATCCACCACGGCGTGGGCGACCGGCGCGGTGGGGGAGCAGCGGCTCGGCGAGATGCTGGCCGGCATCGCCGGCTCGACCGTCCGGGTGTTGCACGACCGCCGGATCCCGAAGACGACCGCGAACATCGACCATCTCGTGGTCTGCTCATCGGGGGTCTTCGTGGTGGATGCGAAGCGCTACCGGGATGCCCGCCCAGAACTCCGTGTTGAGGGCGGCTTGTTCCGTCCGCGGCAGGAGCTGCTGATCGTGGGTGGACGCGATCGCACGAAGCTCGTCGAAGGCATGCACAAGCAGGTCGGGCTCGTCCGTGCAGCCCTCGCCGACGAACCGGACGTGCCGGTCCGCGGCGTCCTGTGCTTCGTCGAGGCGGACTGGCCGCTGATCGGCGGCTCGTTCGCTGTCCAGGGCATCGACGTGCTCTGGATGAAGAAGCTGAAGGCAATGCTCACCGCGCCGGGCGAACTCGGCGCCGACGAGATCGCCGACCTGCAGTGGAAGCTCCACGAAGCGTTCCCTCGCCAGAGGGAGCGCGCCGTCGCGTCACAGGATGTTCCCCCGACGTAACTAACCCTGTGGATACGGACCCCTCAAGTGCCACAGACCTCATGCATCCTGGAGCCGACCGAGCTTCGTCTCACCTTCCGGATACTGACGGTCCGCGCTCGGGCGATAGGTGTGCGGCGGCGGTTTACCCGCTGCGCGCGTTTCGGCACCGGGCCGAGTCGGCAGGCCTAGTGTGTTGTCGTGCACGTCTCAACGATTCTCGACCAGATCGACAACGGCGACATCGCGCTGCCTGAGTTCCAGCGTGGCTACGTGTGGAACCGCGAGCAGGTTCGCGGGCTGTTCACCTCCCTGTACCGGGGCTACCCCATCGGCGGATTCATGATGTGGACGACTCCGGCAGTGACCGCGCAGAGCCGCGGCGACGGCGCTCGAGTCGACGGTAACGTGCGGCTTCTACTCGACGGTCAACAGCGCATTACCTCCCTGTATGGAGTTGTCCGCGGCAAGGCGCCGCAGTTCTTCGAAGGGAACGCCGCCGCGTTCACCGGGCTTCACTTCAACCTCGACGACGAAACGTTCGAGTTCTACGCGCAGCAGAAGATGAAGGACAATCCCCTGTGGGTCGATGTGTCGAGGGTCATGGCCGACATCGGTCCCTTCATTGCAGCGCTTGCTCCGCTCGGCGCGGATAGGTTGCCGACCTACTTGTCACGTCTCGCGCAGGTGGCCAACATCAAAGAGCGCGACGTGCATATCGATGAGGTCACCGGCCAAGACAAGACCATCGACGTCGTCGTTGACATCTTCAATCGCGTCAACTCGGGCGGCACCAAACTGTCCAAGGGCGACCTGGCGCTGGCCAAGATCTGCGCCTCCTGGCCCACCGCGCGTGAGGAGATGAACACTGCGCTCACGACTTGGCGCGGCGCAGGGTTCGACTTCAGCCTGGACTGGCTGCTGCGCAACATGAACGCCCTCACCACTGGGGAGGCACTCTTCTCCGCACTCGCAGACGTGCCGAGCAACCAGATTCGGGATTCGCTGCACCGAGCTACAGCCCACGTCGGCTACCTGCTCAACCTGGTCTCCGGGAGGTTGGGGCTCGATCACGATCGAGTGCTGATGGGTCGCTACGCGTTCCCCGTGATGTCTCGCTTGGTGGAGCAGTCGCCGACCACCAAGCTCAGTGCCGCTGAGGCGAACGCGCTCCTCCACTGGTACATCCACGCCAGCATGTGGGGCCGCTTCGCGGGTTCGACCGAGACCGTGCTGAACCAAGATCTGAAAGCCGTGGACGCCACGGGCCTGCAAGGGTTGCGCGACAACCTGCTTAGGATGCGCGCCGACCTGACCGTACGGCCCGGCGACTTCGACGGCTACAGCCTCGGAGCGAGGTTTTATCCGGTGCTCTACATGCTCACTCGAACCCTTGGTGCGCTCGACTTCGGCGACGGCATCCCGCTGTCTCAGTCACTGCTTGGTCACAATGCCCGTCTTGAGGTTCACCACATCTTCCCCAAGGCGAGGCTCTACGCGGCAGGCTACGAGCGCGCCAACGTCAACGCTGTGGCCAACTTCTGCTTCCTCACCAAGGGCAGCAACATCCAGATCAGTGATAGCGATCCTGCGGTCTACTTCCCCGCGGTAGAGGAAGCGCAGCCTGGGGCGTTGGCGAGCCAATGGGTACCGATGGATCACGACTTGTGGCACATCAGTCGGTACCCGGATTTCTTGGCAGCGCGTCGCGAACTGCTTGCTACAGCAGCCAACGGCTTTCTGCGAACGCTGGCTGACACCTCAGTCACCGCGGTCGAGGTGGCAGAGCGAGAGACCGTAGTGGTTGGCGTGGCCGTCGATTCCGAGGTGGACGCGGACGACGACGACCTCCGCGACCTGGTGCATTGGGTGCGCCAGCAGGGCTACGCCAAGGGAACAACCGACTGTGAGGTCATTCACCCGGTTACTGGCGAGGTCGTGGCAATGGCTGAGGCGTACTGGCCCGACGGCCTGCAGGAGGGACGGGACTCGCCGGTCATGCTGGAGCTTGACCCCGACCCCGACACTCTTAACGCTCTCAGCGCTCTCGGCATCTTGGTCTTCACTACCACGCAGGCACTACGTGACCATGTGGATGCGATCGGCAGTGTGGATAGATCGGGAGGTCTCGGACAATGACCGAACCCTGGCTGTCCGCTGAGGAGATCGCGGCGCATCTGGGCAGCGGCGGAACTGCTCGCGAGTCCGGGGCAGGCGACCAGGTCGGTGACGCCTGAGTGCGAATCATCGACAACATCAATGAGCTCCTTGGCGACGACTTGAAGGCAGCGATCAAGCCGGACTCCAAGGTACGGATCGCGGCTTCGACCTTCTCGATCTTCGCCTTCGAAGCCCTCAAGCAGGAGCTCGAATCGATCCGCGAGTTGGAGTTCATCTTCACCGCGCCCTCCTTCACGACGGCGAAGGCCACCGACAAGCCCGCGCCGGAGAAGCGACAGTTCTTCATTCCGACGGACAAGATGCGCGACGCGACGCTCTACGGGTCCGACTTTGAGATCCGGTTGCGCAACAAGCTCACGCAACGCGCGATTGCGCGCGAGTGTGCCGAGTGGGTGCGGCAGAAGGTGACCTTTCGATCGAATCACACGGGCGCGCCAATGCAATCGTTCGCCGTGGTCGACGACGCCGCGGCGTACGCGCCGCTTCAGGGCTTCACCACCGCAGACCTCGGCTACGAGCGCGGACCGGCGGTGTCGAACATGGTCCACAAGGTCGACGACGCACCGCTTACGCGGCAATACATCCAGCTCTTCGATCAGATCTGGCACAACCGTGACCAACTCGATGATGTGACCGAGGCGGTTCGCGAGCACCTAGCCACCGTCTACGCGGAGAACTCCCCGCAATGGGTGTACCTCCTGATTCTGTACAACCTGTTCAGCGAGTTCCTCGATGATGTCAGCGAGGACGTGCTCCCGAACGACTTGACCGGCTACCGGGACTCAGCGATCTGGAAAGCGCTCTACAACTTCCAGAAGGACGCCGCGACTGGTGTGATCAACAAGCTGGAGACCTACAACGGCTGCATCTTGGCGGACAGTGTGGGCCTGGGCAAGACGTTCACGGCACTCGCCGTAATCAAGTACTACGAGCTACGCAACAAGTCGGTGCTCGTGCTGGCTCCGAAGAAGCTCGCCGACAACTGGACCAACTACAACTCGAACTACACGACGAACATCTTCGTCAAGGACCGCTTCAACTTCGACGTGCTCGCCCACACCGACCTGTCCCGGGACGGCGGTGAGTCGCTGGGCAAACGCCTCGACCTGGTCAACTGGGGCAACTACGACCTGGTCGTTATCGACGAGTCGCACAACTTCCGCAACGCGGACTTGGTCGCGGAACGTGAGACCCGCTACCAGCGCCTGATGCGAAAGGTCATCCGAGAGGGCGTCAAGACCAAGGTCCTGATGCTGTCGGCCACTCCGGTGAACAACCGGTTCAACGACCTGCGCAACCAACTCGCACTGGCCTACGAAGGCGACTCGGCTCAGCTTGCTGCGAGGCTGAACATCTCAACCACAGTCGAGGAGGTGTTCCGACAAGCGCAGCGGGTCTTCAACGAGTGGTCCGAACTGCCTGTGGACGACCGCACCACAGATGCCATCCTCGCGCGGCTGGACTTCGACTTCTTCGAACTGCTCGATGCGGTCACCATCGCCCGCTCACGCAAGCACATCCAGGCCTTCTACGACACGACCGACATCGGCGCGTTCCCCAAGCGCATGAAGCCGAAGTCGATCCGCCCACCCCTGACCGATCTTGATGAAGCTCCGAGCTTCAACGACATCTTCGAGCAACTCCAGCAGTTGACTCTCGCCTCCTACACGCCGCTCGCCTACGTCTTCCCCAGCCGACGCGACAAGTACGAGCAGCTCTACGGCGTGGACGCCGGCCAGAACTACATGGGTGGCTCCAACGCCAACCTCGGGGCATCCGGCCGCGAGCAAGGCATCCGCAAACTCATGACGGTCAACCTGCTCAAGCGGCTGGAGAGCAGCATCGAAGCGTTCCGTCTCACCCTAGGACGCGTGGAGTTCACGGTCGCCGAGGCGCTCGAGGCTATCGACGGGCACCTCGCCGGGATCGGGGACGTCGCCTCGGCGCTGACCGATCTTGACGCCGAGGATGACGACTTCGAGTTCCCGACCAGCGGCACAATCGGGAGGAAGGTGCAGATCGACCTCGCCGACATGGACGTGGAGTCCTGGAACCGCGACCTGGTCAACGACGGCAAGGTCATCAGTCGTCTCCTCGAGACGATCAGCGGGATCACACCCGAGCACGACTCGAAGCTGCGCGCCTTGCGCGACCTGATCCGCGGGAAACTCCAGGCGCCGCTCAATGCCGGCAACCGCAAGGTCCTGATCTTCTCCGCCTTCGCCGACACCGCGGAGTACCTGTACCGCGAGCTGGCCCCGGCGCTGAAGCAGAACGGCTACGACAGCGCAATCGTCACCGGGCAGGGCAACCCCTCGACAACAGTCGGTAAGGGGTACGGGATTCAGCAGACACTGACCCTCTTCTCGCCGCGGTCGAAGCAGCGGCAGCTGGTCATGCCAACCGAGACTGCGGAGATCGACCTTCTGATCGGCACCGACTGCATCAGCGAAGGTCAGAACCTCCAGGACTGCGACTACGTCGTCAACTACGACATTCATTGGAACCCAGTGCGGATCATCCAGCGGTTCGGCCGCATCGACCGCATCGGGTCTACGAACGAGCGAATCCAACTCGTGAACTTCTGGCCCGACATCACCCTCGACGAGTACATCAACCTCAGGGAGCGGGTCGAGAACCGCATGGTCATCGCGGATCTCGCGGCGACGGCCGACGACAACGTGCTCACCCCCGAGGCCAGCGACGCAGCCTTCCGCAAGGAGCAGCTCCGCAAGCTCCAGGACGAGGTGATCGAGCTGGAGGACGTGCGTACTGGTGTCTCTATCACCGACCTCGGCCTCAACGACTTCCGCATGGATCTCCTCGGCTACATCAAGGAGTACGGCGACCTGGCCGGAACGCCGAAAGGCCTGCACGCCGTTGTGCCGGCCGACCCCGAGAAGGGGCTGCGGCCGGGCGCCCTGTTTGTGCTGCGGAACATCAACGCCGACGAGCACCTCAACCGCGGCAATCGCCTGCACCCGCATTACCTCGTCTACCTCGACGACCAAGGTCAGGTGATTGCCGACCACACAGAGGTCAAGCACCTGCTCGACCTCGTCCGCGCCGGCTGCCGCACGCGAGACGAACCCGCCTGGGAGGTGTGCGGCGTCTTCAATGCCGCCACTCGCGACGGCGCCGAGATGGGTCAGTACAGCCGCCTGCTCACCGAAGCGATCCGATCGATGATCGACGTCACCGAGGAGCGTGACCTCGACAGCCTCTTCAGCCCAGGCCACACGACCGCCCTCGTCCAGACCATTGCTGGTCTGGACGACTTTGAGCTGATCGCCTTCCTCGCCATCGTGCAGGAGCCCACCGATGACTGAGCCTGCGCTCTACCGGTGGCCGGCCAACGCCGCGTTCGGGCGCAAGGTGCCGAAGGCCAAGTTCTACGATCACGGCACCGTCCGCTCCGCACTGCGGGAGCGATTTGTCGCAGACATCCAGCACATCACCTGGGCGTACAAGCTCGCCGACTCGACCATCCACCTGCACGGCAGCGTCGCAGTCCCCGAGATCCAGGTCTTCACGATTGAGACCAAAGGCAACGACGTGTCCGATGACCTGCTCGCCGCGATCGATCGTTCCGTCCATTTTCCAGTCATCTTTGAGATCGTAAGCGGGGAGAGCATCCGCACGGTCGCGGCTCCGAAGTCACTCGCTGGCAGATCGCCCCGCGTCGGCGCCTACTTCACGAGCGAGTGGTTCCCCACGGCAGCTCCCCGCCGGCCGCTGCCTGCGGTGCTCGATCTGCCAAACCTGTACGAGGCGATTCTCACCTCGCTGCTGCCCATGCGGCGGCGCGCTGGCGAGACGGTGCTGGATGCCGCCGAGCGACTGGAGCGCATCGGCAGACGCCAACGAGAGATCGCGGCTTTGGAGAAGAAGCTGCAAGATGAGCGACAACTCAATCGCAAGATCGAAATCCGGCGGCAGATCAAGGAAGTCTCCGCAGCGCTCGCCCAGCTGACCGACCCCGCCCCAAGCAAGGAGGAATGACCGTGGAGAAGCTCAAGATGCACTCGCCCGACCTGACCCAGCGCAACGTCGACGCGATCGCCGAGTTGTTCCCGACGGTCGTCACCGAAACCCTCGACGCAGACGGACGCCCCACTCGCGCCATCGACTTCGACCTTCTGCGCCAGGAACTGTCCGACCACATTGTCGACGGCTCGCAAGAGCGGTACCAGCTCGATTGGCCCGGCAAGCGCGCCGCCGCCTTCGCCGCCAACGCACCAATCGCCAAGACACTGCGCCCCGTGCGCGAGGAGTCCGTTGACTTCGACACCACGCAGAACCTGTTCATCGAGGGCGACAACCTCGACGCATTGAAGCTCCTCCGGGAGTCCTACCTCGGCAAGGTCAAGGTCATCTACATCGACCCGCCGTACAACACGGGCAAAGACTTCGTGTACACCGACGACTTCGCGGAGTCCAGCGCTGATTACCTGGAGCGGTCTGGCCAGAAGTCGGAGTTCGGCGAACGTCTCGTCGCTAACACTGAGTCGAACGGCCGGTTCCACTCCGACTGGCTGAGCATGATGTACCCGAGGCTCAAGCTCGCGCGGTCGCTACTCAGCCCAGAGGGGATCTTCGCCGCGAGTATCGACAGCCACGAGACCCACAATCTCCGCAAGCTCTGCGACGAGGTTTTCGGTGAGGGGAACTTCATCGCCGAGACGATCGTCGTCGCGTCTCCGAGAGGTCGCCAGTCCGACTCGTTTCTTGCTGGAGTGCATGACTCCCTCCTGATCTACGCTCGTGACCGTTCGTCTGCTGTTGTAGGTGGCCGCCCCTTGGACGATGAGCAACGTGGTGAGTTCAACCTGAACGACCCGGAGCTTGGCCCTTACCGCCTGCTGGGGCTTCGCCAACGCGGCTCGGCTTCAAGGCGGAGCGATCGACCTGACATGTTCTTTCCCATCTACGTCGCTCCAGAAGGCGACTCTGTCTCGCTTGATCCTCAGTACGGCTGGGCAGAGGTGCTCCCGCGGAAGTCAGATGGCACAGATGGGCGATGGGCGTGGGGCAAGGAGCGTTGCCGAAAGATGAAGCATCTCCTTGTCGCGCGGTGGATCGACCGACGCGGCGAGTTCGATGTCTTCACGAAGGACCTGCTGTTCCGCGAAGGGGCGGAGCGCGTCCGCAAGTTCAAGACCCTATGGGACGCGAGCAGCTTCGACAATCAGAACGGCACGCAGGAGACGAAGGCTTTGCTGAATGGTGACTTCATGAGCTACCCGAAGCCCGTCGCGCTTCTGCGCGAGATCTGCCTTCTCGGCGCACCTGACGGAGGCATTGTCGTTGACCTGTTCGCAGGTTCGGGGACGACAGCGCAGGCGGTGTTGGAGACATCCGCTGCGGATGGCAAGGCCCGCAAGTTCGTGATGGTCCAGATGAACGAGCCGCTTCCAGAGGGCTCCGCAGCTCGCCGTGCCGGCTACAAGACGATGGCGGACCTGAGCCGCGAACGAATCCGTCGAGCGGCGACGAAGATCCAAGAGGCAAGCGGCCTGCATTCCGGAGACCACGACTTCGGCTTCCGGGCTCTCAGAGTCGACACAACCAACATGACCAACGTCGACGTTGCCGTCGACGAACTCACTCAGGTAACGCTTATGGAGGCGGTCGACAGTGTGAAGCCAGACCGGACTGGCGAAGACTTGCTCTTCCAAGTTCTCCTCGACTGGGGTCTTGACCTGAGCCTGCCAATCGAACGTGAGGTTCAAGAGAGAGAGAGAGAGAGAGAGAGAGAGATCTTCCGCGTGGCGGACGATGCGCTCATCGCGTGCTTCAGCGAGGAGGTGTCCGCTGATGTGGTCACCCGAATCGCCAAGCGCCAGCCGTTGCGAGCGGTCTTCCGCGACTCTGCCTTCAAGTCGGACGCGGATCGCATCAACGCCGAGCAGATCTTCCGCGAGCTGTCGCCGAACACGGAGGTCAAGACGGTATGACCTCGCGCTTCTGGGCGGTGTCGCGTGATCGAGAACCGTGCACTGCACTCGCCCGACCTCACGGCCCGCAACGTCCAGCGGATCGCCGAGCTGTTCCCTCAGGTCGTCACCGAGTCTCGGGACCAGGAGGGCAACGTGACCCTCGCCGTTGACTTCGACCAACTCCGTCAGGAACTGTCTGACTTCGTCATCGAAGGGCCGACGGAGAGGTATCAGCTGGACTGGCCAGGCAAGCGAGCCGCAGCTCTCGCCGCCAATGCGCCTACAGCCAAGACCCTCAGGCCCTCGCGCGCTGAGTCAGTCGGTTTCGACACGACCAAGAACCTCGTCATCGAGGGCGACAATCTGGAGGTGCTTAAGCTCCTTCAAGAGTCCTACCTGGGGCAGGTCAAGCTCATTTACATCGATCCGCCGTACAACACGGGCAACGATTTCATCTACGACGATGACTTCGCAGCATCGGGTACGGACTACGGACAACGCGCCGGTGAGTTAGATGCGCACGGCCAGCGGCTCGTGGCCAACACGGAGGCAAACGGGCGCTTCCACTCCGACTGGCTTTCGATGATGTACCCGCGACTCAAGCTCGCTCGCAACCTGCTGCGAGCCGATGGCGCGATCTTCATCTCCATCGATGACCATGAGGTCGACAACCTCCGCAAGCTCTGTGACGAGTTGTTCGGCTCACAGAACTTCGTGGCGCAGATTATCTGGCAGAAGGTCTACTCACCCAAGAGTTCCGCTCGGTGGTTTTCCGAAGACCACGACTACATCGTCGTGTATGCGAGGGAAGCGGGCTCTTGGGAGCCGAACCTCATGCCGCAGACCGAGGAGATGCTCGCGCGGTATCGGAACCCGGACGGGGATGCCCGCGGCCCGTGGAAAGCGAGCGATCTGGCGGCCCGGAATCGCTATGACGCTGGGGTGTACCCCATCACCACGCCCTCGGGCCGAGTGATTGCTGGACCGCCGAAGGGCAACTACTGGCGCTACTCCCAAGCGAAGTTCAGGCAGCTGGATGCCGACGGTCGAATCTGGTGGGGGGCTGACGGGGGCAATGTCCCTGCGATCAAGAGATTCCTCTCCGAGGTGAAGGCGGGTAAGACACCGCAGACACTCTGGTTCTACAAGGAGGTCGGCCACACCCAGGATGCCAAGAAGACGCTTCTCAAGTACGTGCCGTTCGAGCACACCGAGAACGTTCTGAACTCAGTCAAGCCGGTCGAACTACTTCAGCGCATCTTGTTCCTGGCGACGGACTCGAACTCGGACGACATCGTGCTGGACTTCTTCTCGGGCTCGGGAACGACGGCTCACGCAGTTCTCAAGCAGAACGCCGAGGACGGTGGCCGGCGCCGCTTCATCAGCGTTCAAGTCCACGAGCCGCTGCGGACACCCGAGTCGGGTTTCGACTCCATCCTCGGCATGAGCCTGGCACGAATCAGAAACGTCGCCAAGGAACTGACCTCCCAGCCCACAATGGCCGAGTCCCTCGATACGGGGTTCCGGCTCTTCCGTGTCGACACCACGAACCTGGCGGACGTGTTGCGCACCCCCGACACGACTGACCAGGGGAGCCTCCTTGGGCTGGAGGCGAGTGTCAAGGATGGCCGATCCAGCGAGGACATCCTCTTTGAGGTACTGCTCGACTGGGGGCTGGACCTCACCCTGCCGATGGCGACTGAGCAGATTAGTGGCCACGAAGTGCTGAGCGTTGACGACGATGCGCTGATCGGCTGCTTCTCCGACGAGATCAGTGACGCCGTACTCCGAAGCATCGCCAGGAGACGCCCGCTGCGTGCTGTATTCAGAGACTCAGGCTTCGCCGACGACGCTGCCCGGATCAACGCTGAGCAGATCTTCCGCGAGTTGTCACCCGAGACCGAAGTAAGGGCGATCTGACCTGATGAAGCTCCAGTTCAAGGTCCAGCAGTACCAGACGGAGGCCGTCGATGCCGTCGCGGAGGTGTTCACCGGCCAGCCGTACGCAGATGGGGTGAAGTACCGCATCGACCCTGGCAAGGACGTGGCGCTGACCCTGCTGGATGACGCCGGCCTGCGGAACTCCGAGGTGATGCTCACCAGGCCGCAGCTCCTGGCCAACGTTCACGCGGTACAGCAGTTGCGGGGACTGCCCTTGTCCAAGGAGCTCGTGAAGTCGCCGGCTGCGCCCTACAACCTTGACGTCGAGATGGAGACCGGCACTGGCAAGACCTACGTCTACATCAAGTCGATCATGGAATTGCACCGGCGATACGGCTGGTCGAAGTACATCGTCGTCGTGCCGAGCATCGCGATCCGCGAAGGCGTGAAGAAGTCGTTCGACATCACCGCGGATCACTTCCAGCAGCTCTATGGCACCAAGCCACGCACGTTCGTCTACAGCTCCTCGCGCCTGCACGAACTGGAGCGTTTCTCGTCCGACGCTGGTGTTCAGGTGATGATCATCAACATTCAGGCTTTCAACGCCACCGGCGCTGACGCCCGCCGGATCTACGAGGTCCTGGACGACTTTCAGTCCCGTCGACCGATCGATGTCATCGCAGCGAACCGCCCGATCCTGATCATCGACGAGCCGCAGAAGATCGAGGGCGACGGCAAGAAGCCATCGAAGTCGCTGGAGGCGCTCGGCAGGTTCAACGCGCTCTTCGCGCTGCGCTACTCGGCTACCCACAAGATCGAGCGGACGAAGGTGCACCGACTCGACGCGCTGGATGCCTACAACCAGAAGCTCGTGAAGAAGATCGCGGTACGCGGTATCACCGTCAAGGGGCTGGCGGGCAGCACGGCCTACCTATACGTGGACGGCCTGGAGGTCGGCAAGGGAGCGGACTTTCCGAAGGCGCGCGTCGAACTGGAGGTCCAGACCAAGGCTGGCCCGATCACCCGCAAGACGATGCGCGTTCAGAAGGGCTCGCGGCTCCACGATCTCTCGGGCGAGATCGAGGCGTACAAGAACCTCGTCGTTATTGACGTGGATGCCAACCGAGACATCATCGAACTCAGCAACGGGGACATCATCACAGCGGGCCAGGTAACGCAGGACGTCACCGACGACGCGAAGCGCCGCATCCAGATCCGTGAGGTGATTCGAGCCCACCTCGACAAGGAGCGCGAGCTGTACGCGCAGGGGGTCAAGGCGCTGTCGCTGCTCTTCATCGACGAGGTCGCCAAGTACCGCGACTACAGCCGCGAGGACACCCTCGGCGAGTACGCACGCACCTTCGAAGAGGAGTACGAACGGCTGGTCGCCGACACGCTCGGCCAACTCGACTTCGACGAAGCGTCCGAGCGGTACCGCAAGCACTTGGAGTCGATACAGGTCCGCAAGACCCACCAGGGCTACTTCTCGATCGACAAGAAGAGCGGGCGGTCGGTCGACGGATCGATCAAGAAGACCGGCGAGACGGCCGGGCAGTCGGACGATGTCGATGCCTACGACCTGATCCTGAAGGACAAGGAGCGGCTGCTGTCCTTCGAGGAGCCGGTGCGGTTCATCTGGTCGCACTCTGCACTGCGCGAAGGCTGGGACAACCCGAACGTGTTCGTGATGGGGATGCTCAAGAAGAGTGACAACACCACAACGCGACGCCAGGAGATCGGCCGCGGATTGCGCCTAGCCGTCGATCAGCAGGGCGAGCGGATGGACAACCCGGTCACAGTCCACGACATCAACGAACTGACCGTCGTCACCGACGAGTCGTACACCGACTTCGTGACCGCGCTCCAGAAGGAGATCGTCGACTCCCTCAGCGCGCGACCCCGGAAGGCGAGCATCGACTACTTCACGGGCAAGAGCATCACCACCGACTCGGGAACGGCTGTGATCGAGCAGGCGGTAGCGCAGGCGCTCTACAACTACCTGGTGAAGAACGACTACATCGATGACGCCGGCGTTGTCACCGAGGCGTACAAGGAGGCTCGCGCCTCCGGAACGCTGGCCGAGACCACCTCAGTTGCGCTGAGGCCGATTGTCGACTTCGTGTGGCCTTTGGTGGATGCCCTGTTCATCGAAGTCCCGAAGCCGACCGATGGGCGTAAGCCCAAGCGCATTCCGCTCAACGAGCAGAACTTCAAGAGGCGTGAGTTCCAGGAACTGTGGGGCCGAATCAACCACAAGACCGTGTATCAGGTCGACTTCGACTCGGGGGAACTCATCACCAAGTGCATACAGGTGCTCGACAAGGCACTCACGGTGTCGGTGATGCAGTACGTCGTGCAGAAGGGCGTGCAGCTTGCTGCTCTCGAAGCCGAGCAGCTGGAGGCCGGCGACGCGTTCAAGGTGACCACGACGAAGGTTGAGGAGTCGGCACTCTCGGCAGCGTCGACGGTGCAGTACGACCTGCTTGGGGAGATCGCAGACAAGACCCGACTCACCCGCCGGACTTGCGCGGCGATCCTGACCGGCGTGAACCCCGGGACGTTTGCGAAGTTCAAGCAGAACCCCGAGCAGTTCATCACCGAGACTTCCCGGCTGATCAACGAGCAGAAGGCGACTGTCATCGTCGAGCACCTCGCCTACGACCCGCTGGACGACCGGTACGACTCCTCGATCTTCACTGAGAACCAGACCGCCCAGGACCTGTCGAAGGCGGGCGAGAAGCTCAAGAAGAGCGTCTACGAGTATGTGGTTACCGACTCGAAGGTAGAGCGCTCGTTCGTCACCGAACTCGACACCAGCGACGAGGTGGTTGTCTACTCGAAGCTGCCGCGAGGGTTCTCCATCCCGACCCCGGTCGGCGACTACAACCCCGACTGGGCGATCGCGTTCCGCGACGGCAGTGTCAAGCACGTGTACTTCGTCGCCGAGACCAAAGGCTCACTCTCAACCCTTCAGCTCAAGGGGATCGAGGAGGCCAAGATCGAATGCGCCCGCAAGTTCTTCGCGTCCCTGAACAGCTCGCGCGACTCCGTGAGGTACGACGTGGTCACCGACTACTCCGAGTTGATGCAACTCGTCTCGAAGTAGATGGCGCGTGCACGCGCATCGCACACGCTCAGATCAGGGCTCCAAATAGGCTTGTCAGACGGGTATTGCAGGCGGACTTTTAATCCGTGGGTTCTGGGTTCGATTCCCAGTGGGCCCACTTCACCGTCGTATGCCTTCGGTGATGCTTCCTACCTCACCGACGAGGCCCCGATCACGCCGTGGTGTCGACCAGCACCAACTGCATGTGGCAGGCGCTGGTGGCGCGCAGCGCGTGGTTGACCCCAGGAGCCATGTAGAGCACGTCACCGGCGACCAACTGATGGGTCTCTCCCGCCACATCGAAATCCATGGTGCCGGTCAGCAGCGTCACGACGACAGCACGGGGGCTGCTGTGTTCGGTGAGAAGCTGGCCCTCGTCGAAGGCGAAGTCGACCACGCGCAGCAGCGGGTTGTTCACCAGCACGCGCGAGGTGGTGGCCTCCTTGGTGATGGGCAGGTCGGTGAGCACGTTCCGGATGCTGACGCTTTCGGTGATCTCGGTGGTTGCCATGGCGGCTCTCTTTTCGGTGGGGATTGCGGTCAGGGCTTGCGGGCGACCAGGGCGATGGCCGCCAGGTGGTCGGCGTGCGCGCGGAAGGTGGCACGCATGGTCAGGATCCTGGCCCGCGCCTGTGGGTGACGGGCTACGTTGAACGCGAATCGGGCCGCGCCGAACAGGCCCTCGTCGGCGATGAGTCGGGAGGGTTCGAGTAACCGCATCGGGTTGGTCGAACTCCATTCGACGACGAGACCCGCCTCCTCGATCAGCGCCGCCCAGTCGGGCGCGGTGAGCGGCCGGGTGCCCACCTTGATGCCGCGCGACAGCGCGTGCGAGACCTCGGTGGCCACCTCGTCGGGGCAGTCGTCCGGGGTGAGGCTGAGTTCGTGGACGGCGTAGCGTCCGCCGGGTGCCAGCAGCCGGGCCGCTTCGGCGATGATCTTCCGCTTCGTGTGCTCAGGCTGCATGGTGAGCATCGCCTCACCCCGCACCAGGGTGGCGTCGCCGTCGGGCAATCCCGTCTCGGCGGCCGATGCGTCGATCAGCCGCGCCTGCGGAGAGTTCTTCAGGACGCTGAGCAGTTGAGAGGCGACGTTCTGGTTGGGATCCACTCCCAGGTAGGAGGCAGGCCCCGGCGCCAGCAGCAGTTCTGCGGTGCGCCCGGTGCCGGGCCCGAACTCGACGATCCGGTCGGATGGCCCGGGAGCGGCCGCGTCGACGAGCCGGCGGGTCAGTTCGATGCCGCCCGGTCGCAGCACCCGTTTGCCCAGCTTGGCCAGCACCCAGTGCCCCTGCAGCCGCTTCACGTCGTCGGTCTGATCGCTCATCTGCGTCGCTTTCGAAAGAGGGGATCAACTTGCTGCGATGGCCGGCTGGTCGCATCGCTGCTCTACCCGGTAGCCGTGGTCGTACATGCTCGAAGGCGCGCCGCCGGCTAGGGTCGCGAACAACTCGACCGGAGCCGAGGGGACGAACCCGGTGACAACGTCCGCGCCGTACTCGAAGAGCCTCGTGCTCAGCGGAGTGGACGGGCCCAGCACGATGGTCGTCGCGTCGCGAGCGAGCCGCAGCAGCCGCGGCATGGTCTTGTTGACGAACGCCGAGCCCGAGATGAACACGTAGTCGCTCTCGGGCAGCAGATACTCACAGGCCGAATCGGCGTAGTCGCCCGGCTGGGGGCTGCGCTCGAGCACGCGCAGGTCCGCCGCTCGTCCCAGCGGTTCGGGGGCGAAGGGGAAGTGGCCGATCACCGAGACGACCTTGCCTGCGACGGCATCGCTGTAGGGGTGGAACACGCGTTCCCAGGTATTGGCCGCGCACGCGGCGAATCCGTCGCGCTCGGCGACCGCGGGGTGTGAGTACCACGCGTTTATCGCGGCCATTCCGATGCCGGCTTCGACGAGGTTCCAGCTCTTGGCTCGGGACGCGATCTCGCGCAGCGGCCTTCCGACGAGGTCCCCGTCGCCGTGCAGCGTCGGTCGAGAGCGTTCGGTGAAGAGATACGCCATGCCCAGACCGCCTGTGGACGACATGACCCGACACCAGCGCGGGCCGACGGCAGCAGCGGTGATGGTCACGTTCCGGGGGATGGTCTCGATCAGTTCGTCGTACAGCCGCCACGGATCGGTCACGTTGACTCCTTGCGTCTGGGAGGGCGATGGCTGCTCAGGATGCTCTGCCGACTCGCCAGTAGCCGACGAACGCGATCCGGGGCTTCGGGACTCCCGCGGCCACGAGATGGCGGCGTCCTTCGGCGGCCAGCGCCTGCTCGCCCACCACGTACGCCGACAACGTGGCCGGATTCTCCGGGGCGAACGCGCGCAGCGCCTCCAGTGCCTTCGCTCCGGGGGTGGCGTGGGAGTCGGCGCGCGGCAGCCAGCGCACCTCGATGCCGTCGGGTCCGTCCGTTGGCTGAGCGTCGTCCGGCTCGGGGATCTCGATGATGGCCAGCCCGCGCGCGTTCCGGGGCAGGTCGCGCAGGATGCCCGCGATCGCCGGCATCGCCGATTCGTCGCCGACCAGCAAGTGGAAGTCGGCGTCGGGCAGCAGGTCGAAGCCGCGACCCTGGTCGAGAATCGCGACCCGGTCACCAGGCTCCGCGCGGGAGGCCCAAGGGCCGGCGATGCCTTGGTCGCCATGCACGACGAAGTCGATGTCGAGCTCGCCGACCTCCGGCCGGAACCGCGGACCGTGTAGCTGCGGAACACCGGCCGCGTCCCCGAGGGCGACGTGAGGAACTTCAGGTAGCTGCCCAGGCCGAGTTGCTGCGGCACGTGAGAGAAGTCCGCAGCGCCGTCGCCAGGCGGTAGGAACAGCCGGAACCACTGATCGAAGCCATGCCGGGGGAGGCGCTTGAGGTCGTCCCCGGCCACCCTCACCCTCACGACATGCGGTGACACCTGTACCCGCCCCGACACCTCCGCCAGGTAGAGCCCACGCTCCTTGCGCGCGTCCTTGAATGCCACGGCAGGCCTCCTTGTTAGTGGAGCCTTACCTTACCTATTAGGACACGTTGCTGTGGCGTAAATCCCATTCCTGGTCTGCCCTGCGAAGGGTGCGGTCCGTCGACGGCCGCCTACTTACGTCGGACGAAGGCATTCGGAGTCTTGCCTTCGCCGGTCGGACGGGACTGCACCTGGTAGTCGGGATGGGCATCCATGAGGTCCTTGAGCTTGCTGTAGCCCCAGGTGCGGGAGTCGAAGTCGGAGGCCAGCCGGGAGAGGTTGCTGCCCACTGCGCCCAGGGGTGCCCAGCCGTCATCGCCGGCGGCGACGTCAACGGCCTCGGCGAGGAGTCGGTCGAGCTTGCGATCGCGCTTCAGCGCGGGTTTCGGTGCCGGAGTCGGTTCGACGGTGGCCGGAGCGAGGTTCTCCACGTAGATGAAGGTGTCGCAGGCCGCCACGAACGGCTTGGGCGTCTTGCGTTCCCCGAATCCATACACGGTGAGGCCTGCTTCGCGGATGCGAGCGGCCAGCCGGGTGAAGTCGCTGTCGCTGGAGACTAGGCAGAACCCGTCGAGGTTGCCGGTGTGGAGCAGATCCATCGCGTCGATGATGAGGGCGCTGTCGGTGGCGTTCTTGCCGGTGGTATAGCTGAACTGCTGGATCGGCTGTACCGAGTGCTGCAGCAGTTCGGGCTTCCACGAGGTCAGCTGGGTGGAGGTCCAGTCGCCGTAGGCACGTCGGACGCTGGCCGTGCCGTACTTGGCGATCTCGACCAGGAGGTCCTCCAGGTGCTGCGCGCGGGCATTGTCCGCGTCGATGAGGACGGCCAGCCTGGCCTCGTCCCTTGCTCTGGCCATCCGTCACTCCTCCGAACCCCGACCTGGTGTCAGCCCAAGCCTCCCAGAATGAGGGATCACTCGCAGAGCGATTCGAGGACCACTCGATCGCCTGTCGGCCGTCCTACGTGCTGATCCCCACCCAGAGTCCGTCCCGTGCCCTGGTCATGGCGACATAGAGCTCGCGCCGAGTGAGTTCCCAGCGCTCCCGCTCGGTGCCTTCCACGGGTGGCTCGCTGAAGGTGTGCACTCGTCGGATGTCGGGGATGAGAACCTGCTTGAACTCCAGTCCCTTAGCGCGTTTGATCGTGCCAACCTTGATCGCCTCAAGCGGCACGCCGCTGTACTCCTCCAGGTTCACGACCGGGAGGCCGGCGGCGAGCAGGGCTGCGGTCGCGTCCATTGCCGCGCGGCGGGTGATGCAGAGCACGGCGACATCACCGATGCCGGTACCGATGTCCTTGATGACGCTGCGGACCCGACGAACCATCGTTTCGTTGAGTTCCCGCCGGTTCGCGCATCGAGAGATCACCGGTTCGGAACCGGCTCGCGGCACGCTGGACGGCACATCTCCTCGTGCCAGCACCCCTTCGATGTCGGCGTACTCGTCGCCGGCGACGAGGCGCTGGGCGAAATCCACGATCTGCGCGGTGTTGCGGTAGTTGATGTCAAGTACGACGCCTCGACCCGCGACTGACAGCCCGGCCTCCGCGAGGGTGTAGCCGCCCGGATAGATCGACTGCTGGCCGTCTCCAATCAGGGTGAAACTGTCGGGCTCGTCGCCTACGAGCGAGTGCAGCATACGCACCATCGCGCAGGAGAGGTCCTGTGCCTCGTCCACGATCACCGCGGAGTAGACATCTTTCATCGGCTCACGGCGAAGCTCGGCTTCGGCGAGGAGCACGAGATCGGCGAAGTCGTCGATTCCGCGCTGACGAAGCTCGGTGTCATAGGCGCAGTACAGCTGCCAAACTGCCTGGCGACCAGCCAGATTCAGGGCGTGCCGCCGGCCAGCCCGAGTGAGATCCGCGTACTGCTCGAAACGAGCGATACCACGTCCTTTGATGACGTGCTCGATCTCGTCGGCCCAGTAGTCGTGGTCTCTGGTGCCCCTGCCAAGCACTGAATCCACGCCTATCTGGCGCCACGCGACATCGAACGCAACCCTGCTCTGAGCGGGATCCAGATTGAAGTGGACGCCACGGTCCTGCAGCAACCGGCGGGCAAAGGCATGCGTACCGGTGAACTCCACCCGATCCACCGCCTCAGGCGCCAGTCTGCGCAGCAACTCGCGAAGCACGTCCGGCAGCGTCCGCACGTAGGTCGTGACGAGGATGCGTCCCGACTTGATTCGGGCGAGGTGCGCGGCGCGATGCAGTCCGACGACGGTCTTGCCGGTTCCGGCCGGGCCGCGGATGCGCGAAGGCCCAGGGAAGGAGCGCCGAACCAGCTTGGCCTGCTGGGGATGCAGGAACGACATCCATTCCTCGATCGGTTGTGCCAGCACGCCTTGGAGGAGCGCATCGTTCACCTCCTCAGGGCTCAACAACGCGTCCTGCTCTGCTTCGCGGCTGGGCAGCGGCAGGACAGGCTCGGGCACGGACGCAACGACCGGAGGCGGAGCGCTGGCCTGGGGGAAGAGAGTGAGTGCCCGAGCCAGCACGGTGTCGACCTGAGTGGGGGTGAGCCGATTGCCGTGGCTGGCGATGCAGCGGAGCAGATCCCGCTCTCCGACGATGCGGACGCCGTTCACTGTGGCGTCGATGTCCCGACGCCCGGCCAGAGCGATGAGCGGCCGGACCTCGCCGGGCGCGAGCCCCACCTCCGCGAGATCAGCCTGGGTGATGTCCGCCAGGTCGGCCAGGCCGAGCAGTTCGTCGGTGACGTCGGCATCGCCGCGGTGAACCCGGCCTTGATCGATCGCGACTTCGGCCCATGCCTTGGTGTCGACGATGAACACGCCACCCGGACCGATCACGATCAGATCCACCTGCGCCCGCCGCGTCCCCGGCCAGCAGCGATCAGCGAGCATGAAGTACCCGAGAGGGGAAAGCGGGGCCAGCGTTCGAGCCGTCTGCTTCTCCGTGATCTCCGCAATCCCGAAACGACCGGCGGCGGCCCGCGCCTCGGCGGCCGCCTTCTCGTGCGCATCGGCGAGGGCGAGTTGTCGGCGAGACTCGGCGCCGGCGGATTCACCAGCGACCACGAGTCGCCTCACTGGCGGCGGGAACGGATGGCACTGCGGGCCTCGCTGTGGGTGTCTGAGGGCTTCCTTGGATCGTAACGCCGATTCCCGGGTCGCGTGGGCTGACTCGCTGACCCCACCGGCCGGTGGCTTCGCTTGTAGGTTGCGGCCCCTGCGACAGCGCTGTCGTGGACGGCCTGGCGCGCGCCTCGCTCCGCAGCGATTTCTCCGTCGCCGCGGAACTGACTGGGTTCAGCGCCGTTCCCTCCGTAATCTGCGGGATGTGATCTCTGCTGTCCAGGCCCGGTGAGCTGATGCCTCCGCGTTCTCCGCTGCCCCAGCGGCAGGGGTTGGACGCGGCGTGGTTACGCACCCCGGACAACCGGCCAGGCGCGCGTCCGCCGTGGACGACGATGCGGGAGTTCCTCGCGGCGCGTTTGCCGGCTGTGGTGCCGGTCGAGGAGATGCTGCGGGCCGGTGAGTTCGTCGATCAGGCGGGCCGCCCCTGGACGGGGGAGGAGCCGTACCGTCCCAGCACCTTGGTGTGGTTCCACAGGCCGTTGACGCCCGAGCCGGTGGTGCCCTTCGCGGTCGAGGTGCTGTACCGCGACGCTCGCCTGGCGGTCGTCGACAAGCCGCATTTCCTGGCCACCACACCGCGCGGCTCCCACATCGCCGAGTCGGTGCTGGTGAGGTTGCGGCGCTCCTTGGGCCTGCCCGACCTCGCCGCGGCGCATCGGCTGGACCGTCTCACTGCTGGCGTGCTGGTGCTCACCACGCACCGCGAACACCGCGCCGCCTATGCCGGGATCTTCCAGGCGCGGGAGGCGCACAAGACCTATGAGGCGCTGGCGGCATTCGATCCGGCGCTGGAGTTCCCGCGCCGGGTGACCAACCGGATCGAGAAGCGGCGAGGCAGCCTTCAGGCCGAGGTGGTGGACGGCGAACCGAACGCCGAGACCCTGATCGAACTCGTCGAGACCCGCGGCGAGTGCGCGCGCTACCGGCTGACCCCCGCCACCGGGAGAACCCACCAGTTGCGGGTGCACATGGCCGCCCTGGGGCTGCCGATCCTGGGTGACCCGCTGTACCCGGCGGTGCTGGACCTCGACCCCGGCGATTTCTCCACGCCGCTCCAACTCATTGCCCGGCGGCTGTGCTTCACCGACCCGATCGACGGGACTCCGCGTGACTACACCAGCCGGTTCGCCCTGCGGTGGCCGGAAGCGGCGCAGTGACAAGATGACCTCCGTGACCCGTCCACTGCGCATCCTGTTCCATTCGCCGCAGATCCCGAACAACACCGGCGCCACGATGCGGCTGGCGGCCGTGACCGGCGCCGAGCTGCACCTTGCGCGGCCACTCGGCTTCGACATGGACGATGCCAAGTTGCGCCGGGCGGGTGTCGACTATCGCGACCAGGCCGCCACGTTCGTCCACGAGTCGTTGTCGGACGCGTATCGCATGCTGCTGCCCGCCCGGGTCTTCGCCTTCACCGCCCGCGCCGAAGCCCTCTACACCGAGGTTGCCTACCAGCCCGGCGATGTCCTGCTGTTCGGCCCGGAGCCCACCGGGCTGGCTCCCGATGTTCTGGCCGACCCTCGCATAACCGCGCTGGTACGGATACCGATGCGTCCCCGGATGCGTTCCCTCAACCTTGCCAACGCCGCAGCCATCGCCGTCTATGAGGCCTGGCGCCAACTCGGCCATCCCGGCGCTGGCAGTTGAGACTCCGGACGCCGTCGGCTCCACATCGCCGCGCGAGCGCAGGGTGACCGCATCGAGTTCCGTGCCCATGGCGCTCACCTGGCTTCAACGGGGCTGGAGACCATCCACGTCCGGAAGCCCCTGGAAACTGGTGAAGGTCCCGTCTCGTCGAGATCCGGTCGGCCGACGACGAATCCCTCCGACCGTGCCGTGAGCACCACGCCGCTGCCGCTCTCGTCGACGGCCGCCCGGGCGGCCGCGACCCGTTCCACCGAGAGGGCGAAGTCGAGCAATGGCTCATGTGGGTCACGGCTGGAGTCTTCAATCGACAGGCCGGCGATCCCGGTCCGGGCAACACGCAGGACGTTACCGACCACGCCCTGCGGAGCGATGGCGAAGCCACCCTCGAAGTCCGCGTTCACGGGCACCTTCACCGCTTCTGCTATGGCGGCCAGATGCTCCAGCATCTCCTCGAGGTTCGCCCCGTTGTCCGGTCTCCCCTTCGTCCATGCGAAGCCGGCGCTGGTGGTGGCCAAGGCGGGGAATCCGAGCGTCTCCAGGGCTCGGGCGCTGCCGACATCCCAGGGGTTGGGCATGACGCTCGGTGGGTAAGGGGAACCCAGCAACCATCGAAAGGAAGCTGATCATGGCCGAGAAGAACCTCGAGACCCTGTTTCACGACACCCTGCGCGACATGTACTACGCCGAGCGTCACATCCTCAAGACCCTGCCGAAGCTGGAGGAAGCCGCCGCCTCCGACGAGCTGAAGGCCGCCTTCGCGCAGCATCACACCGAGACCGAGGGCCAGGTCGAGCGACTGGAGAAGGTCTTCACGATGATCGACAAGACGCCGCGGAGCAAGCGTTGCCCGGCCATCGACGGCATCCTCACCGAGGGCGACGAGCACCTGAAGGAGTACGAGGGCTCGGTGGCCGCCGATGCGTCCCTGATCGCGTCGGCGCAGGCCGTCGAACACTACGAGATCACCCGCTACGGCACCCTTCGCCGTTGGGCGGCGATGCTCGGCCTGCGCGATGGTGCCGATCTGCTGAGCGAGACCCTCGAAGAGGAGTCGCGCACCGACGAGTTGCTGACCAAGATCGCCGAGGCCGAGGCGAATGCCAAGGCCGCTCAGGGCGCCCGGTAGGGCACCAGGCAGCGCTCGTGGGGCCACGTCTACGCAGGGTCTCGTCAGGGTCGCCGGGGTGGACACGACGCAGAACCGGCCGGGGGTTCGCCTACGCCGACGAGCGGGGCAGGCCGCTTAGCGCCGAGCAGGTCGAGCGAGTGCGGAACCTCGTCATCCCGCCCGCCTGGCGGGAGGTCTGGATCTGTCCCTTGGCGAACGGGCACCTGCAGGCGGTCGGGACGGACGACGCGGGCCGGCGGCAGTATCTGTACCTTCCCGTCTGGCGGGAGCGTCGCGACCTGCAGAAGTACCGGCGGGTCGCCGAAGCGGCCGCGCTGCTGCCCCCGGTTCGCCGCCAGGTGGGACGGGACCTGCGCCAGCCGGGCATGCCTGTCGAGCGGGTGGCCGCGCTGGCGGTGCGGCTGCTCGACGAGGGCTACTTCCGGATCGGCAACGACGTCTACGCCGATCGTCACGGGTCCTTCGGGCTGACCACCCTGCAGCGGCGGCACGTCCGCCGGCAGGGGGAGTCGCTCGGCTTCCGGTTCACCGGCAAGTCGGGCATCGACCACGAGGTGACGATCAGTGATCCGCAAGTGCTCGCGGTCATCCGGATGCTGCGCCGCCGGCCCGGCAAGGGCGACGAGCGGCTGCTGGCCTACCGCACGTCCGGCGGCTGGACGGAACTGACCTCGGCGACGGTCAACGCCTACCTCGCACAACTGTTCGAGACGGAGTTCACGGCGAAGGACTTCCGTACCTGGCACGCGACCGTGATCGCCGCCGAGTCGCTGGCTCTCAGCGACGAGCCGGGCGCGACCGCGGTCTCTCGCAAGCGGGCAGCCCGTGCCGCGGTGAACGAGGTGGCCGGCTATCTGGGGAACACCCCCGCCGTGGCACGCGCTTCCTACATCGACCCTCGGGTGATCGACCGCCATGAGTCGGGTGTGACCATGGATCCCGCCGTCGCGCGCGCCCACCGGGGCAGCCGAGGCAGGACCGCAGCGGAGACCGCTGTACTCGAGCTGCTGGGCGGTGACTGAGCTGCCGGGCCGGTGATCGCAGCCTGCGTCGTGCGCGACAGCAGAATCGGCCTGAGCGCATGATGGCGAGCGCTGTCGCCTTCGCGACAGAACCCCATCGGCCCCGAGGGCTGGTAGGGTCCGGTGCTTCCGTGTCCGTTCGAGTCTGTGATGGAGTTTTCGTGCTTGAGGCAATCTGGATCTACCTGCTGTTGGCGTTCGTGGTCATCGTCCCGATCGTCTACTCGCTCTTCTTCAAGAAGAAGCTCCAGGCCAAAGCCGCCGAGATCGGCACCGCCAAGGGGCTGAACCTGGAAGAGAAGGTGAAGGCCTCCAACGAAAAGACCCTCGACAAGATCGCGGCTGAACTCGGCCAGCGGATCACCTTCGCGGACGCGGTCGCCGGACGCGGGGTGGTGGACGCCGTCCTCGGCGCGGCCAAGAGCGTCACCCCGGCCGGTCCGGACAACTGGCACCTGAAGTTCGCCGCCGCCGATGACGTCTCCCTCGCCTGGACGACGGACGCAGCCGGCGGCGTCCTGGCGGTGACGCGCTCGCGCCACATGGTGAACGGACCCGTCGGGGAGCGGGCGTGGCGCAAGGTCGTAGCGGCCCTTACCGCCGCGGCTGCGGAACGCGGTGTCGCCCTCGAGGTCGTCACGGTGCCGCTCGTCCCGATGAACCCGCAGGACGAGAAGGAACCGCTCTGGGTGGCCGGCTGATCCGGCCGAACCATCGGAGGTACTCGAGGGACGGTACCTCCGCCACGGCGACCGGCTGGGCTACCTCGCCTGGGTGAGTTCCCCGCCTAGGGGCCATCGACCAGCGAGTCGCGCAGCCCGACCACCAGCAGCCGATCGTTCGTCGCCCAGCGGCCGCACTGGAGTGGCCAGGCGCTCGGCTACAACTGACAGCAATGCAGAACGGCGCCGCCCCAGGAGGGGCGACGCCGTTGCGTGGATAATGTCAGAGGGCGCGGATGTTGGCCGCCTGGAGGCCCTTCTGGCCGCGCTCCACGTCGAACTCCACCTGCTGACCCTCGTAGAGGTCGCGCCGACCGGAGCCGACGATGGCGGAGAAGTGCGCGAACACATCCGCCGAGCCGTCCGAGGGGGCGATGAAGCCAAAGCCCTTGTCGGAGTTGAACCATTTGACAGTGCCAGTGGCCATGTCGATCTTCCTTCGTGTTGCTGGATCGCTTCGGACGATCCGGTTTACCGCGCCAAGGATTCTGACACGGGGATCTGGGTGGGGACGCATCCGGCCGCGCGCCTGCAACGCCTCGGCGAGACGGAGGCGGTGGCCGGTGATGCGATGGTGATAGGTCTTCTTTTCTGGTGCGAAACTCGGCAGCGAGTCGGAGCGGAGGAGAAGTTCGGGCTGCGGTACTCGCCCGCTGGGCCGGCGGCGCCGGCTCCCGAACCTATGAGACGGATGGACAGGTAGCTGACGCTATCACGACTGACCGCGTCGCGGCTGCCTTCTTCCGCGCGACTTTGTCTTCCACGCGGTGCGTAAAGGTGCCGAGTTTCGTTCGATGAAGGACTGTCCCGGCGGCCTATCGGCTTTCCAGCTTCCTCACGATGCGCTCGACGGTGAGCCAGGTGCGGGTCGTGATGCTCTTGCCGTAGGACTTCTCCAGCCACACCATGAAGTCGGGAGTCCTGCCCGGATCGCTGTTGTCGGTGATCGCCAGCACCGCCCGCGCGGCGGGGTCGTAGCCCACGACCTGGGTGAGCCCGTCCGGGTGGTCGGTGACCAGGACGTTGGCGGGCGCTTCCTTGAAGAAGGTGACGGTCAGGTAGGTGCCGCGTCCGTGGGTGAGGCCGGGGAACGGGTCGCTGGCGAGCAGGGCGCGCAGTTCATCGAGGGAGCGGACGAGGGTGCGGCTGTTGAGCTCAAGGTCGGCGACGAGCGCCGCCTCGATCCGCTCCTCGATCGCGGGAACGTCGGCCTCCGGGCTGTCGAAAACGATGTTGCCGCTGGCCAGCACCGACGCCACCTTGGCGAACCCGAGCCGCTCGAACACACCTCGCAGCTGGTCGTTGGACTGGTTCCTGCCGCTCGGAGCGATCCCCCGCAGCAGCGCCGCGTACTGGTTCATGCCGCGACGGTACCTCACCGCTTTCCGAAGCGTCATTCCCGCGTTTCCACCACGGTGGGGGGTTGTGCGGGAATGGCGGTGGGGAGGTGCAGGGCGGCAGGGGCAGCGACAACCGTCCTATGGCTGCGGGTCGATCTCCCCCAGCGCCTCGGCGATCGGCGCCGCCTTGTTGGGACGGATGAGCCGGCCGACCTCCTGGCCGTCGCGCAGGAAGATGAGGGACGGCCACAGCTTCACCCGGTAGGAGCGTCCCAGCGGGCGGCCCGGGCCGTCCTCGACCTTGATCACGCGGACGTCCGGGTACCCGGCGAGCGCAGTCTCCAGCGGCCGCTGCGCTGCCCGGCAGTACCCGCACCAGTTCGTGCCGAACACCAGCAGGCTGGCGCCCGGGAGCGCGTCCACCTCGGCGCGGTCGGGCTGTTCCTCGCGGTACCCCAGATCCATGGCGGCGAGCATAGCCCGGGGCCAGCGGCGGGAGGTCGAGCGTTCTCGCTAACCGGCCAGCAACGCGTCGATCCGAGCGCGCAGGACGGGTTCGGGTTGGGCTCCGACCAGGCGGGCGGCCGTCTGGCCGTCGCGCATCATGATCAGGGTCGGGATGCTGCTGGCGTCGAATCGGGTGGCGGTCATCCGGTTGTCGTCGACGTTGACCTTCACCACCTTGACCTCGCCGGCGTACCGGACGGACAGCCGCTCCAGGATCGGCGCGACCATGCGGCAGGGGCCGCACCAGGGCGCCCACAGGTCGACCAGGACGAGCTGATTGGTGTCGACCGCCGCGGCGAAGTCGGCGTCGCCGGCATCGACCAGCCAAGGCAGCGGCTTGTGGCAGGACGCGCACTGCGGCCGTCCTGCCGCGGCGACCGGGACGCGATTCCTGGTACCGCATGAGGGGCACGCGGTGACGCGAGAACTCATGCTGCCAACCTACCGCCGTCTACCCAGCAGGGCCCCAGGGCGCAAGAGTTGAATATTCAACTATCAAGACGTACGCTGATGCTCAGTTCGAACAAACGGTGCGGACGAGCGCATCGCCGCCAGGAGAGGAGCACGGTCGTGATCCAGGCCGACGAGAGCCCGGGTACCCCGGTCGCAGAGGCCGGCCTCAGCCCGCAGACCGGGATGGACGCCGTCACCCTGCGGGTCGGTGACCTCGAGACGATGTCGTCCTACTACGCGAATGCGCTCGCCCTCGAGCCACTGGAGGAGCTCCATCGGAGCCGCGAGGTGCACCGGGTGCTCGGCCGGGGGGCGACCCCGATGGTCAAGTTGGTCGCGACACCGGGGCTCCCGGACGTGGATCCCCGGCAGGCCGGGCTATTCCACACCGCCTTCCTGTTCGAGGATCAGAAGTCGCTGGCGGCCACCGTCTACCGGGCGGCGCAGGATGCGCGCAGCCGCTTCGTGGGGTCGAGCGACCACCTGGTGAGCGAGGCGTTCTACTTCACCGACCCCGAAGGCAACGGCATCGAGCTGTACGTCGACCGTGAGCGCTCGCAGTGGTCGCACGGGCCTTCCGGCGAACTGCTGATGGACACCCTCTACCTCGATCCGAACACGTACCTGCGCACCCACCTCGACGAGCAGACCCTCGCCGACGTGACCGCGCTCGCCGGGAAGGTCGGGCACGTCCACCTGCAGGTGGGAGACATCCCATCCGCGCGGGCCTTCTACGTGGACGCGCTCGGCTTCGAGCCCACTCTCACCGGATACCCGGGCGCCCTGTTCGCCTCGGCCGGCGGCTACCACCACCACGTCGCGATGAACACCTGGAACAGCCGGGGAGCCGGTCCGCGGGCCGCGAGCCTCGGGCTCGGGGACGTCGCGGTCACGGTGCCGGGCCGCGAAGACCTGGACGCGCTCGTGGCGCGGCTCGACGCGCGTGGCATCGGATTCGCCGACGACGGGCGCTCCGTGCGCGTGACCGATCCGTGGGGAACGCAGGTGACGGTCGGGGCCGGCGGGAGCGCGGTCGACGACCTGCTGGGCCGCTGATCGGTTCCGGAGACGGACGCGGGCGGCCTCGACCTGCGCAGGCTTGGGATCGTGGCGATCCCGTCCTCAGCGCATTCCTGACGAGGTCGGGTGGGACGTTCCGGGTCGTGGCCACTGGACGGGGGAGACCAGGTCGCCCACGATGGACGCATGCTCGAGACCGATGCCGTCGCCTATCCCGTTGTTGCCGCCGCTGGCGCTGCGACGCTGGGTGAGCTGCGCGACCAGGTGATCGAGTGCCGGGCCTGCCCACGGCTGGTGGCCTGGCGCGAGGAGGTCGCGGCCCAGAAGCGCGCTTCCTTCCGGGATCAGCAGTACTGGGGACGTCCGATGCCGGGCTTCGGGGATCCCGACGCGCGGATCGTGATCGTGGGCCTCGCGCCGGCGGCCCACGGTGCGAATCGGACCGGGCGGATGTTCACCGGTGACCGGTCGGGAGACTTCCTCTATGCCGGGCTGTACCGGGCGGGGCTGGCGAATCAGCCGACGGCGGTGAGCCTCGACGACGGTCTGGAGTTGACGGGAGCCCGCGTGACGGCGCCGGTCAGATGCGCGCCGCCGGCCAACAAGCCGACGCCGGCGGAGCGGCGCACCTGCGCGCCGTGGCTGGCCCGAGAACTGCAGCTGCTCGGGCCGTCGGTGCGGGTGCTGATCACGCTGGGCGGCTTCGGTTGGCAGGCGTTGCTGGAGACGCTCGGTGAACTCGGCTGGCAGGTGCCGCGTCCGCGTCCGGTGTTCGGGCACGGGGCCGAGGTCGTCCTCGTTTCGCCCGAGGGCCGGGAGGTGACCCTGCTCGGCTGCTTCCACGTCTCGCAGCAGAACACCTTCACCGGCAAGCTCACCCCCCAGATGCTGGACGAGGTGCTGGCGCGGGCGGTCGAACTGAGCGGCTGAGAGAGTCTCCGGGTGGATCGGGACGCCCGCCCGGGGAGCGCCGGACGGCGGGCTTCGCGGCATTCAGGCGAGCGACCCGCGGATCGAGTCCCGGCGAACGGACCAGGCTCCCCAACGGCCCCGCGCGTCCTGATTCGGGGCGGCTGGGCCGAGTGTGAGAGAATGGGTTCCGGGCGCGGACGTCGCGACCCGACATCGCACCACTTACGTGCACCGCGCCGCCAGCTGAACCGGAGAGAGCGCGAGCCGAACTGGACCGTGGTGAGCCACCGTAGCTGAAAGCTGTTTCTCCTTGTCACAAACCGATTCCACGCCCGCGTCCTTTGCGTCGCTGGGCGTCCCCGCCGCGCTGATCCGCCCGCTCACCCAGCAGGGCATCAACGCTCCCTTCCCCATCCAGACCGCCACTCTGCCCGACACCCTGGCCGGGCGGGACGTCCTGGGCCGCGGCCGTACCGGCTCCGGCAAGACGCTGGCCTTCTCGCTGCCGCTGGTAGCGCGGCTGGCCGGCCTCACCCCGTCCATTCAGGCGAAGCCGAGCCGGCCGGGTGCCCCGCGTGGGCTCGTCCTCGCGCCGACCCGGGAGCTGGCCAACCAGATCCTGGCGACCATCGAGCCGCTCGCCAGGGCCACCGGGCTGCGGGTCATGACCATCTTCGGCGGCGTCAGCCAGGCCGGTCAGGTCCGGCAGTTGCGCCGCGGCGTCGACATCGTCGTGGCCACGCCCGGACGCCTGGAGGACCTGATGTCCCAGGGCGAGATCCGGCTGGACGCGGTCGCCATCACCGTGCTCGATGAGGCCGACCACATGGCCGACCTCGGCTTCCTCCCCGGCGTCACCCGGATTCTCACCGCCACCCCGGCCGGTGGGCAGCGGATGCTGTTCTCCGCCACCCTCGACGGCGGCGTCGGCAAGCTGGTCAAGCGGTTCCTGAACCGTCCGCTGGAACACAGCGTGGACGCGGCCTCGTCCCCGGTCACCGCGATGAGCCACCATGTGCTCCTGGTCGCCGACCCGGGGCAGAAGCGGCAGGTCGTCCGCGAACTCGCCGCCGGAGCCGAGCGGCGGCTGCTGTTCACCCGCACCAAGCACCAGGCACGCAAGCTCGCCCGCGAACTCACCGCCGACGGCATCCCGGCCGTCGAGCTGCACGGCAACCTCTCCCAGAACGCGCGTGAGCGCGGACTGAAGGCCTTCGCCGACGGTCAGGTGCGGGTGATGGTCGCCACCGACATCGCCGCTCGCGGCATCCACGTCGACGAGGTCGAACTGGTCGTGCACGTCGACCCCCCGGCCGAGCACAAGGCCTACCTGCACCGCTCCGGCCGTACCGCCCGCGCGGGCAACGCCGGGGACGTCGTCACGCTCGTCCTGCCGGAGCAGCGCAAGGACTTCCAGGCGCTGTCGCGTGCGGCCAAGATCTCGGTGGCGCCGGTTCCGGTCCGTCCGGGCGATGAGGCGTTGCGGGATCTCACCGGACCCGCAGCGGCGCTGGTCGATCCCGAGCGTGCCCCGGCCGCAGCCGCCCGCCGCGGCGAGGCTGCGCCGGCCTCGAAGAAGCCCGGCAGCACGCGCAATAGCAGGCCCAAGGCCGTCTCGGCTCGGCCCGCGAAGCCCCGCGGGGCACAGTCCCGTCATGTCGCCCCGGCCGGGCAGGGTGCGGTGGTGTTCTCCCGCCAGACCCGGCGTCGCAGCAGCACCCGTAGGGCTGCCTGAGCATCCTCAACGCGCGGGTGCGAGCGGCCCGGCAGGTGAGCGAACTCAGGTCGCGGGATCCCCGGGTGTCACCGGATCCCCGAGCGCCTTGATCCGCACCCAGTCGGCGCTGGTGTGGGTGATCTTGGCGGCGTAGGCGGCGGACCCCGTCGAGCGGCCGGCGGCGAGGATCTGCGTGTCGTCGAACAGCAGATACTGCACTTCCAGCGAGGTGCTGACGTGGAGGCGCGGCGCGAGGATCCTTCGCGTCACGACCACCTGATTGGCCTCGGCTCGGGCTCCGCCCAGCAGGAGAATGCAGCGATCACTCTTCGCGGTGGCGAGCGGCTCGACGCTGTAGGCGGAGGTCAGCGGGCTGGTGCCGGTGTCGGCCGACACCGTGCTCACCCGATCGGCGAACGCCTTGGCCTTGCCCGCCGCCGCCTCCAGAGTGGTCTTTGCCAGCTTCAGCGCATCGAGCCGCTCCTGCCGCTTCGTCGCGGCATCGGCGGCAACCCGTGCGTCCCGGCGCTCGTCGTCGGTCTTGGTCTTGTCGTTGGCGATCTTGAGGGCCGCAGCGCGATCGGACTCCGGATCGCCGAGCGCCGCGATCTGGCTCTGGAGCGCCAGGTCTTTGGCTGCCACTGCATGATCCTTGTCGACGAGGGTCTTCACGGCTTTGAGCAGGGAGGATTCCGGATCGGGCAGGCGGGCCCACTCATGCTGGATGACCAGGGGTGGTTTTCGGGTGGAGGAAGCCTTCAGCAACTCCTGGATCACCGCAGCATGGACGGTCGCCGCCGGAATGTCGGCCGTGCTGGAACTCACCGCGACGTCGATCTCGAACAGTGAGGCGAGCTCGGTGAGCGCCTTGCCGGCGACCGCGGCCAGTGCTAGTTCGCTTCCGGGAACAATGGTCTTCACGTCCAGCTCGTCCGCTATCGCCCGGCCCGGGACGGGCAGATCGAGCACCTTCTGGGCGTCGTCCATTGCTTTGCCCAGCCGTGCTGTGAGCAACTCGGCCTCGTCCGAGATCTGTCGATAGCTGGCGATGGCCGCGACCATCCTGGGTTCGGACGTGACGAAGACGGTCTGATCGGACTTCGTCGCCAGCGCCTTGACGATCTCGTCGGCGATCTGGCTCGCCGATTTTGAGAGCGCGATCGCGTTGGCCTCGGACTGGCGCAGAACCTTGCCCTCGCTGAAGGTGACCGTGTTCTTCTGCAGCTTCGAGAGGTCGGGCACGGCGCCGCTCAGCTGGGTGATCAGCTTGTCGATCCGGGCGGCCTCCGCCTCGTCGCGGGCCTTCTCGTTGGCTATCTTCTTCGTCTCCAGATCGGCGGCTGCCGTGTCGAGCGCGTTCTGGAGGAGCCGCTTGTCCTTCTCGATCGCCGCACGTTCCTTGTCGGTCTCGGCCCGCACCTTGTCGGCATCGGCGCGGGATTTGTCCGCTTCGGCCCGGGTCTTGTCGGCCTCCGCGAGAGACTTCGCGGCGACTCCGAGTTTCTCGGCGAGATTGCCGAGGTCGGTGGGTGAGATGGGATCCGTCATGAGTGCTCCCTCCGCACGTCTGGCAAGCCAGCGTGGTGCCTGACGTGTCGGTATTTTCCCGCAATCACCCGCTTCCGCGCCATGGGTGATTTGGTGCTGGCCTTGTCTACCGACACTGCGGGCCTTTGGCATTCGCCGCCGACCGGGTATTCCGCAGGGCTATTGCCAC
>Ga0102832_1000703_pt1 | contig 40208 bp, 34 predicted proteins | sample EBPBio282013_DNA_FD_88942 | JGI IMG/M metagenome (GOLD analysis project Ga0102832, IMG submission 88942) | Wastewater treatment Type I Accumulibacter community from EBPR Bioreactor in Madison, WI, USA - Reactor 2_5/28/2013_ DNA (Illumina Assembly) | ecosystem: Engineered > Bioreactor > EBPR >... | reverse complement strand
GGCCACACCACCAGAAGCGGCACCCGAATCATCCCCCTCCCGACCCTGACCGCCTGAACCCCCATCACCACCGGGCAAGCCACCACCAGAGCCCCCAGGAACGGCAAGCCAATGTCGGTCACACCCGGTGCAAATCGGAAGGGGCCTACGCGACTTCCCCAGGAATCGCGTGCTTCCTGATGCTGCGCAGAGTGTCCACGATCACCGTCACCTCGGCCTCCGGAAACACGTAGTCGGGGCCCGTCGGCGCGTGGTCGGTGTACGGGGACTCGAACAGCCGCTGCGGTTCCATCACGCCGTTGCGGGTCAGCTCGTCGACGATCAGGTTCACGAAACGAACCTGATCAGCGGTGAACCGGGTGCGATCGAGGTAACCCTCGAAGGCCTCGGTAACGGCCGCTCGATCCAGGCCAACCAAGCCACGAACGAAGATGCCGAGCCCGCCGGTCTTGGTGTTGGCCCAGGCGAGGTCGGCCTGTTGTCCGCCGGAGGCAACCAGCAGCCCCTCCAGTTCAGCGAGATCGTCGGGGGTGAGTTGCTTGTTGCGACGCAGCCGCTGCAGGGCGAGGTTGTCCAGGTGCTCGCGCAGGTACGCCTCCGCCTTGGCGCGGAAGCGCTCGAAGTTGGTGCCGGGGGTGACCCCAGGCAGGTCGACCTCCACGCTGTCGCCGAGGGTGTCCGCGAAGTCGGTGTACACGGGGTTGCGCCGGGTCCTCTCGATGAAGCGAACCAGGCCTCGCAGCTTGCGGCGCGCTTCCTCGAGCATCGGGATGGTGACGTCGACCCACCACTCGTCGCCAGCCACCACTTCCAGCAGCACGGCCTGCGCCGCGACGCTCGGAATGGCGGTCCGTCCCAGCAGGGCCCCTGCGATGCCCTGTACGGCTTCGCGCAGCCGTTCGGCCAGGAGCGCGTCACCGTCGAGTTGGGCCAGTTGCCGGTGCAGGACGAGCAGGTCGAAGCGTTTGGCGTCCTCGTCGTCATCGCGGACGGACGACGGGAGTGCGGACAGCCCCAGCAGTGCCTCGGAGTCGGATGGCGACAGCGACGCCCATGCCTCGGGGATGCGGAAGCGCTCCACGGTCGCGCGGTGCGGACGCACCACGAAGTTGTCGAGGTTCATCCCGTTGACGATCTCGTGAAGCGTCGCGGCGGTGGCCCGGCGCAGTTCCGGCTCGGCGTCGCCGAGGGCGAGGATCAGCCCGAGCCTCGCCTCGAACAGGCGCTGCGAGAGCGGTTTGGTGAGCTGTGTCTCTGCCCCTGGGAGGTTCTGACCGAAGTACTCAAGGTTGCCGCAGAAGTCGAGGACGAGGAAGTCGGTCTTGTCATGGCCAGGGCCGTAGAGATCAGGGCAAAGCCGGGTCCCCCGTCCGATCATCTGCCAGAACTTCGTCTTGGAGCGCACGGCTTTGAAGAACACAAGATTGACGACTTCGGGCACGTCGATGCCCGTGTCGAGCATGTCGACGCTGATCGCGATGTGCGGCGCGGAGTGCTTGATCGAGAAGGCGTCGATCAGCGACTGGGCGTACGGGCTGGCGTGGGTGACCACGCGGGCGAACGCGCCGGCGAACTCAGGGAAGGCCAGGTCGAACCGCTGCTGGATGAACTCGGCGTGCCGCTGGTTCTTGGCGAAGATGATCGTCTTCCCCAGCCGGTCCCCGCCCGCGACCCGCCGGCCCTCGATCATCAGGGTCGCCAGCACCTTCTCGACGGTGTCCTCATTGAACAGGAACCGGTTCAGCTCCTCGGCGCCGACCTCATCCGGCGGGCCGTCCTCGCCCCAGTCGAGGGCGTCCCACTCGTCCTTCTCGGCCTCGCTGAGGTCGTCGTAGGCGATCCCGGAGCGCAAGAACCGGGTGCCGACGCTGAGCCCCTTCGGCGGCACCAGGTAGCCCTGCTCGACCGCCTCGTCGAGGGTGTAGGCGTCGGTCGGGACACCGTCCTCGAGGTGGAACAGCCGGTAGGTGTTGTGGTCGACCTCGTCCTTCGGGGTGGCGGTCAGGCCGACCAGCAGCGCGTCGAAGTAGTCGAAGATCGCGCCGTATTTGGCGTACACGCTGCGGTGGGCCTCGTCGATCACGATCAGGTCGAAGTGGCCGGGCCCGAACCGGCGGACGCCGCCGTCGACGTCGTCGATCAGGTTCATCATCGTCGGATAGGTCGACACGTACACGCGGCCGTCGGTGGCCTTCTCCTCGACCAGATTGACCGTGGTCGAGCCCGGCAGTTGATCCTTGAACGCGTTAGCCGCCTGCCGAACTAGCGCCGTGCGGTCGGCGAGGAACAGGACGCGCTTGGCCCAGTTCGCTCTCTGCAGCAGGTCGACCAGCGCGATGGTGGTGCGGGTCTTGCCCGAGCCGGTCGCCATCGCCAGCAGGGCGGCGCGCTGGCGACGGTCGAACGCGTCGGCGACGGCCTTGATTGCGCGCACCTGATAGGGACGCCCCGCGATCTCGGTGGTGACGGCAGCCGCAGCGAGTGGCGTCCGGGTCGTGCGTCGCTGGATCAGCAGTTCCAGTTCGTCGGCGGTGTAGAAGCCCTGGATCTCCCGGGGAGGATAGCCGCCTGCGTCGTCCCAGATCCGGTGTGTGTAGCCATTGCTGTAGAAGATCACCGGCCGGCGTCCGAACTCGTACTCCAGGCAGTCGGCGTACAGCTTGGCCTGCTGCTGACCTACCTCGGGAGACTTCGCTGTGCGTTTGGCTTCCACAACGGCCAGCGGCAGAGCGTCGGCACCCCACAGCACGTAATCGGCGTAGCCCTGCCCTTCGGCGTTCGGCATTCCGGTGACCGGGTATTCGCGGTCGCGTGCTGCGTCGAGTGGCCAGCCGGCCTCGTGCAGGAGCAGGTCGATGAACTCCCGCGCCCCCGCCTCGTCGTAGTCGCGGGTGTCGGGGGCCAGGGACGCCTGCGCCGCCGCGATCTGCGCGCGCAACTGGGCCAATTCGGCGTCGCGGGCGGCGAGCTGCTCGTCACGGGCGGCGAGTTCGCGGGCGTGCGCCTCGTCCTGTGCATGGAACTGTTGGGCGAGCCGGGCGACCTCAGCGCGGGACAACGGCGCTGCCCTGGCGGCAAGCTCGGGGTCGAACGTGGCCTGCAGCGGCACGACCTCCGGGTGTGGCGAGTGGTGGTAGGACGTCCAGAGCACCACGTTGAACAGTTCTCGGAGCACAGCCACCGCCACGTCGGGACGGATCAGTCGACCGTCATGCACGGCGGTGTTGGAGACCTTGCGGATCGTGGTCAGCTTGGCGGTGATCCCGTGCGGAACCCTTGCCTGGAAGCCCGCATCGCTGACCTTCGCGGCCAGATCGTCGCGGTACGGGAGGGGCAGAGCCAGCACGTCGTAGAGGTAGCTCACCACCCCCTCGACCACGCGGCGGGCGTAGAAGCAGGCCGCGCGTGGGTCGGAGGTCAGATACGACTCCGCTCGGACGCAGTCGGCGTGCAGCGCCGGAAGCGTCTGTCGGACAAAGTCGAAGTTGGCCATTGGATCACTCGCTGCTCACGCCAAAGTGATCCTCGAGCAAGCTCAGCGTGAACTCCTGGCGGAGTTTGCAGGCACTGTGCTGACTGGCGAACATGCCCTTCTGCCAGAACGCTTGACTCTCCGGAGCAGACCTCGCCCATTCCACCGGGACCACCCATTCGGCATCGTCGTCGCCGTCTCCACGATGCTGGTAGTTCCCGCTGAGCTGCTGCTCGGCCAGCCGACACCAGCTTCCGTCGAGTCGCACCGTGGCTTCGTCGAAGCGAGACGCCGGCGCGAGCGTCGTCCCCACCGCCACGTAGCCACTGCCCGGAACGTTGACCCATACTCGGGCACCCTCGGGCAGCGACCGGATGGTCTGGGAGTAGAACTTGCCACCACCGGCGGAGACGAAGCTGAACCGCCGGGCGTCCTCCCACGGCCGGCCGCCACCGAAGGAGACGTACCAATCTCGGCCGTTCCAGGCCGCCCGCTTGCCTGGCTTGCCGCCCCCCGACGGCTCCTCCTCGTCGGCGGCCAGCCACGATCGGGCCAGGTACCGGCGCCCCTCGTCCTCGAGATAGGAGAAGAACACCGCGTTGACCGGCACGCCGAAGGTGCGAAGGTAGTTGACGATCCGCTCCGAACTCGCGTCGAGTTCCGCAGCGACGACGGTCAGGTGGAGGTCGTGGTTCAGCTCATCGGGGGGCGCTCCGCCGAAGACGTCCTCGAAGGCCGCCTCGAACGGCTGGGAGAGGTGCCGGTTGGCGATATCGATGACGTCCTCGCGGGACAGTGTCGACACCCACGAGCCGTAGTCGAGCACCTGGGCCACGACCTCCCGCGGGGTCTTGTCGCGCTTGAGCTCCAGCAGGTGCAGGCTGCCTTCGGCGTCGATCGCGAGCAGGTCGAGTCGTGGCCCGAACGGAGTGATCACCTCACTGCCGATCACCAACAACCGTTCGCCCAGCAGCGACGGGTCGCGCTTCAGGAACTCGTGGAGATCCTTTTCCGCCGGCAACGCGGAGGCGGTGAGTGCACGCGGTTCGGCACCGTCGATACGCCACATTCTCATCTCGACCGGCATGGATCACAGCCTCCCATCGAACGCGCGGGCTTGCAGAGATGCGAAGAGCTCGTCTTCGGCGGCAAGTGCTGTGGTAGCGGACGTGCGAGCGACAGCGACCCGACGCGCGCGCTCCGCGAACTCTCTTTGGCGGTCGATGGGTGGCACGGGGACGGGCATCGCCTTGATGATCCCCATGTTCAAACCAGCCATGATCGATCCCTTGGTCTGACTCCGGAGATGCTCGCGTGCCTCGGGGTGCCAAAGGAAGGCTGCGCGCAAGAACGCCGGGTCAAGGCGCGCGCCATCTACGCTGACCGCGCAGATGTGCTTGGTGTTGATGGCGGTTGGGATGTCTTCCGGGACGACGACGCAACGGCCGGTCGTGCCCATGATGCTGATCAGAACGTCACCGGGACGAACCGTATAGCGCTTCAGCGGCTCGTACTTCGCTGGCGTGATGAAGCGTCGCTCGGCCCAGCGGAACTCGTTGCCGACGACATTGTCGAGACCGAGAACGGCGATGCCCTCATCGACGAACTCGCTATGCAATAGCTGGCTTCCGAACGGGCCCGTTCGAATCTGGGTGGCGACGTCCTCAACTGCAGCCGCGGACGACGCGTGGCTGAACATGTCGTGGAAGATCGACTGGGTGAGGCCGTCGAAGTGGGCGAGGACTTCGCGGCGCTTGGCGCGCAGCGCGTCGGCGTGGTCGAGGATCGCTGCGATGCGGCGCTGCTCGGGCAGGGGTGGGAGTGGAATCGGGGTCTGTGCCAGCACGGCGGGGCTCAGACGAGGCAGATTCGCGCCTGAGGTTCGTGATGCTGCGAAGGCCACCATGCTCGGCTGGGAGAGGTAGTGCGCAAGGTAGCCTCGGTCGAGATCGCGGCCCGGTCGAATAGGCAGGATGTCCGTGCTGCACACCCCGTCAAAGTCTGGGCGGCTGATTTTGCCGAGGTTCGGGCGCAGCTTCCCAAAGAGAACGTGCTCGGCGGAGAAACGGAATTTGGTGCTCGCGAGCTCAGCTTCGGCAACTGTGCTGGCACCCAAGATGCGCCCGCCTCGTTCAATGTGCTCCAGACCGAGATAGGCAGTGTGCGGCGGCAAGGCATCAGGGTCAACGCCCTGCCTTTCGATCGTCGCAACGTCGCCAAGTGCAACCACCCTCACGACAGCATCGCCTTGAGTTCGTCCAGGCCCCGCACCATTTCGTCCTCTAGCTTCTCGATGTCGGCGATGATCTGCAGCGGAGCCCGGTGCTCAACCTCGTCGTGGACGACCTCCTTATAGCGGTTCAGCGAGAGGTCGTAGCCCTGGGCGACGATGTCGGCCTTGGGCACGAGGAACGACTGCTCCGTCCTTGCCCGGGAGGCTTCGTCCGCAAGGTTGTGCCAGCGGGCGAGCACGTCGGGCAGGTCGTCGGCCTCGACGGGGTTGCGCTTGTCGTCGAGGGAGAAACCGTCCGCCTGGACGTCGTAGAACCAGACCTGGTCGGTGCCGCCGGAGTCCGTCTTTGTGAAGAACAGGATCGCTGTCGACACACCCGCATAGGGGCGGAACACACCCGATGGCAGCTTCACCACGGCGTCGAGCTTCTGGTCCTCGACCAGGGTGCGGCGCAGGTCCTTGTGGGCCTTGGACGAGCCGAACAGCACCCCGTCGGGCACGATCACTGCAGCCCGTCCGCCGGCCTTGAGCAGCTTCAAGAACAGGGCGACGAACAACAGTTCGGTCTTCTTCGTCTTGACCACGCGTTGGAGGTCCTTGGCGGTGGACTCGTAGTCGAGCGAGCCGGCGAACGGGGGATTGGCCAGGATCAGGGTGTAGCGGGCGGCGTCCGCGCTGGCGTCCTCCGACAGCGAGTCACGGTAGGAGATGTCGGGGGATTCGACGCCGTGCAGCAGCATGTTCATGCTGCCGATCCGCAACATGGTCGAGTCGAAGTCGAAGCCGTGGAACATCGAGCGGTGGAAGTGCTTGCGCTGTCGAGCGTCCAGCAACGCCTCGGCGTGGGTCTGCCTGACGTACTCACTGGCGGCGACCAGAAAGCCAGCGGTGCCACAGGCAGGGTCGCAGATCTCGTCGCCGGGCTGGGGCGCGGTCATGTCCACCATCAGCTTGATGATGTGCCGCGGGGTGCGGAACTGACCGTTGACCCCGGCCGAAGCGATCTTGCTGAGCAGGTACTCGTACAGGTCGCCATTGGTGTCCCGATCGGCCATCGGGATGCCGTCGAGCATGTCGACGACTTTGCTCAGCAGCGCCGCGGTGGGAATCGTGAACCGTGCGTCCCGCATGTGCGCGGAGTAGGTGGAACCGTCCCCCCCGAGCTGGGTGCCCAGCCCCTTCAGATAGTCGAAGACCGGGCCCGCGACGGTGGTGTACATCACCTCGGGCGCGGTGTTCTTGAACCGGCTCCACCGCAGGGGTTCCTGGCCGGGCAGGAAGACCGGGTTCTCGATCACTCCGGTGCCGGCGATCCGAGCCTTGCTCTCCGCCAGGGTCTGCAGATCGTCGAGCCGACGCAGGAACAGCAGGTACGTGATCTGCTCGATCACCTCCAGCGGGTTGCTGATACCGCCTGACCAGAACGCGTTCCAGACGCCGTCGATCCTGCTCTTCAACTCTCCGGTGATCACAGCGCTAACCATAGTGACGGCCGCGGACGCGGGCGCGAGCGGTGCCCGGCGGCATCCGCCATCCGAGTTGGCGGTACCCCCGCGGATTTCGACCTCGATGAGAGCACGACCTTGGCGCATACCGAGACCCACCCGGAATCAGTGTGCGCTCGTGACGCTGACGCGCCAGGGCCGAGGACGATCAGGCTTTCATCTGGGCCGGCGTGGATTGCGCGACCGCAGCCTAATCAGCACTCGCACCGGGCATGCTGGCACCATGCTGTTTCTCATCGACACCAATATCGCCATCGCCGGCGATCCATTGGGGGTCGAGTTGGAGAAGGGCGCGGAACGGGTCATCGAGTTTCTCCGTCTTGCGGCAAGGCATCACCACGATGTGCGAACTCACTCGGCGTCTCTGCATGACTTTGCGCGAATCAAGGACGATGCTCGGCGAGCAGCACGGCTAGCGCTCTTCGATCGTTACGAGATGCTGCAAGCACCGCCCGCGATCTCGGACGGCCAGAGCGCCGTCCTCGGGCAGGTCGCCCCAACATCGAACGACGGCGTGGATCAGCAGCTGTTGGCCGCGGTTGTTGGGGATGCGGCCGAGTACCTGGTGAGCGAGGACGCTGGTCTTCACAACCGTGCACGCCAGTTGGGGGTTGCCGACCGAGTCTTGACCGCCGCCGACGCGATCGCCCTTCTGCACGCCTTGCACGCGGACCTGCCGACTCCTCCGCCATCGGTTCGCCGGGTCAAGACACACGAGCTCAATCTTGCTGATCCGGTGTTCGTCGCCCTGAAGGAGGACTATCCCGGCTTTGAGGACTGGTTCAAGAAGGCAGCTCGGAGCCAGCGGGATGCGCTGGTCATCGACGGGGACCAGGAACACGCGGCCATCGCGATCCTCAAGCCTGAGCCGGAAGGGGCGTACGGCTTGGCCGGTCCGCTGCTGAAGGTCTGCACATTCAAGGTCTCTGATCATTACAGCGGTCAGAAGTACGGCGAGCTGCTCCTCAAGACTGTCTTCCGGCAAGCGCACGTTGAACACGACGCCGGCATCTACATGACCGTATTCGAGAAGCACGAGCAGCTGATCGAACTCGTCGAGGACTTTGGATTTCAATCTCTTGAGCAGCGTAGCGACCTGGGGGAGCTGGTCTATGCCAAGCGGCACGGGCCGATGCCTGTCGGCTCCATGGACCCCCTCAGCTACCACGTCAGATTCGGCCCTCCGGCCCTGGCGATACAGACAGGACGAGTCTTCCTCGTGCCGATCGAGCCTCGATGGCACCGAGTCCTGTTCCCCGATGCCGAGCCAGATGATGCGCTCTTCCCGGCCACCGCCGGTCTGACTATCCAGCCGTTCGGCAACGCCATCCGGAAGGCCTATCTGTGCCACTCGTCGTCGCGCCTCCTTCGCCCTGGCGACGTCTTGCTGTTCTATCGAAGTAGAGACGAGAAGGCGGTGTACGTGGTTGGGGTGTGCGAGGACGTCATGGTCAGCCACGACGCCGAGGAGATCGCTGCGGCGGTCGGCCGACGCACTGTGTACAGCTTCGACGACATCACGGCGCTCGCCGACGAGGGTCCTTTGCTGGTGATTCAGTTCAGGCAGGATCGTGTCCTCACCGACCCGATCGATCTAGAAGAGATGATCACTGCTGGCGTCGTCCAGTCCTGGCCGCAGAGCATCACCAGGGTCAAGCAGGAGGGAGAAGCATGGCTGGCACAGCGGCTGGACGGATAGCACTGCTCTCGATCCGTCCCCAGTACGCGGACGAGATCCTCGCCGGACGCAAGCTGGTTGAGTTTCGGAGGCGCCCGCTGCCTGGCGATGTCACGCAGGTCGTCATCTACGCGACAGCTCCCGTCGCGCGAGTCGTGGGGGCCTTCCAGGTCGAAGCCATCGACTCCACGACCCCAAGCGACGCATGGGAGCACTATCACCACGTTGGCGGCATTGGGCAGGAGGCCTTCGACGCCTACTACGACGGCACGGACACGGCCCACGTGATCCGCATACGTGCCGTTCAAGCCGCGGAGTCACCATTCCCCCTGTCTGAGGTCGATGAGTCACTACGCCCCCCACAGTCCTTCACGTACTTGCGTGACCGACGATGGGCGCGCGCTAGTCGGCTCTTGCAAGGCCGGGAGCGGCCTGAAGGCCTACTGCAACCCGCCTGAGCGCTGGGCCGGTCGCCATTACCCTCGGCAACTAGGTCGCCATGCCAGGCTCTCGACGGCGTGACAGAGTGCGCAGAGGCATGCACGAGCTTGCCGTGCTTAGGATGCGCGGGGGATGCAAGACGCCGAAAGCCGCTCTGACTGGGAGCAAAACCCTTAGTCAGAGCGGCTTTCCGCTGGTCGGGGTGACAGGATTTGAACCTGCGACCTCATCGTCCCGAACGATGCGCGCTACCAAGCTGCGCCACACCCCGATCGACCCCGACTCGCGTCAGGGCCGGGTTGAAGCTTAGCCCACTCCGGCCGGGTTCATCCAACTGACCGTGGGGCGAGGGTCAGCAGGGTTGCTTCGGGGGGACAGGCGAAGCGGTACGGGGCTACCGGGGAGCCACCGAGGCCCGCTGAGACGTGCACCCAGGAGGTTCTGCCGCCGACCTTGTGCTTCGACAGGCCCTTGGCCTGGCGGCGGGGGAGATCGCTGTTGGTGGTCAGCGCGCCGTACAGCGGCACGCAGACCTGGCCCCCGTGGGTGTGCCCGGCGAAGATCAGCTTCACCTTGTCGGTGGTCATCGCATCCAGCAGGCGCCGGTAGGGGGCGTGGGTGACGCCGATGGCCAGGTCGGCGGACTTGTCGGGCTTGCCGGCGATCGCCGCATAGTCGTCCAGGCCCAGGTGGGCATCGTCGGTGCCGCGCAGTTCCAGGGTCAGGCCGCCGACCTCCAGCAGGGTTCTGGCCTGCGTCAGGTCGATCCAGCCGCCGGACGACAGAGCCGTCCGCAGCCGGTTGGTGGGCAGCGGGGGAGCGTCGCGGTGCCCGGATTGCTCGGTCGACCGCGCCAGATAGGCCAGCGGGTTGGTGAACCGGGGTCCGGTGTAGTCGTTGGAGCCCATCACGTAGACGCCGGGGCGTTCCAGCAGGCGGCCGAGGGAGGCAGCGAGGGTGTCGATCGCGGCGGCTTCGGCGACATTGTCACCCGTGTTCACCACCAGATCCGGCTCCAGCCCGGCCAGGCTGGCGATGAACCGCGCGCGGGCGCGATTGCGCACCAGCAGGTGGGCGTCCGAGATGTGCAGCACGCGCAGGCGGGGCGAACCCGGCGGCAACACCGGGACGGTCACCCGGCGCAGCCGGAAAGCCTGATTCTCGACCAGCACGCCGTAGGCGAAACAGGCAGCGCCGACCAGCGCCAATCCGCCGAGGGTCCGGCCAACCGTCACGGTTGCCGCCCGCGCCCGCCGCGGTCCCCCTGGTTGCCCTCGTTGCCCTGGTTGTTCTCCTGCACCGGAACGCAGTAGCCGGGCGCCGGATCGGGTACCAGAACCTCACCCTCGTTGCAGATGGGCGGCGGCAGGTACTTCGCGCACTCTGCCTCGCCCTCGTTGCCCGAGAGCTCGCACCAGGCCTGGGAGCCCTTCTTGGGTCCCTTTGAGATCTGAATCGCGATGGACGACAGCTTCGGGGCCTTCCCGGACGGGTTGGTGCCCACCAGGGTGCCCTTCGCCGCGTCCGACTTCACCTGGGTCGTGAACGGGGTGAAGCCCGCCTTGCTCAGCTTCTTCTTGCAGGCGTTGACGCTCAGGCCCGAGCAGCTGGGGACGTCCAGCATCTCGCCCTTGAGCACGCTCGCCGGCGGCTCCTTGAACGACGTCAGCTCGTAGTTCTTCAGCGCGTAGCTGTACGCCGGACGCAGCAGCCGTCCGCCCGCCTCGCTGCCGGAGGCGCCCTGCACGGTTCGCTTGGAGTACTTCAGGTAGGCACCCTTGAGGTACCGGCCGTTGCGCGCCTTCCAGTAGTCGCTGAACCGGGTTCCGCTGTCGTAGGAGAGCACCGCCGCGGCGGCCAGTTCGGGGGTGTAGCCGACCGTCCACACCGCGCGGTTGTCGGAGACGGTACCGGTCTTGCCAGCCATCTGCACGCCCGGGATCTGGGCGGGCCGGGCGGTGCCGGATCGCATCGGACCCTGGAAGATCTTGTTGATCGCGTCGGCGACGTCCTTGCTCAGCACCCGCTTGCAGTTGGCGCTGGGAACGGCGAGTTCGGCGCCCTGGCTGGTCTTGATCGAGGCGACGATCACCGGATCGCAATGGACGCCGCGGTTGGCGAAGGTGGCGTAGGCCTCCACCAGCGACAGCGGCGGCACCTCGATGGCGCCGAGGGTGAAGGACGGGATGGTGTCGTACGACATCACGTCCGGGAACTCCGCGGTGGGCTTGCCCACCTCGAGGCCCAGCTTGTCGGCCATCGTCACCGCTTCACAGATGCCCACCGCCTGGATCAACTGAGCGAAGTAGGTGTTGACCGAACCAGTGACGCCGCGGTACATGTCCATCACGCCGCTGGGGCTGGCGTTGGTGACCTTCCACGGATCGATGAGCTCGAAGCTACCGTCACAGGACTTGAAGGGTCCTTCCAGTTCCATGTGGCGCTTGGCGTTGAACTTGCCGTTGGCGCCCATGCCCTCCTCCAGCGCGGCGGCCGCCACGAAGGCCTTGAAGGTCGATCCGCCCTGGAAGCCTTCGGCGCCGCCCATGGCGTGGGACACGGCGTAGTTGTAGTACGTCTCGCCGCGCCACTTCTCCTTGCCCTTGTCGTCCTTGTTGTCGCCCATCACCGGGCGGCTCTGCGCCATCGTGATGATGTTGCCGGTCGAGGGCTCCAGCATGGTGATCACCGAGACGACCGGATCGCGCGGATCGATGAAGTCGGCGATGGTCTTCTCCGCCTGCTTCTGGATCTTCGGATCGACGGTCAGCCGGATGGTCAGGCCACCGCGGTACAGCGCGAACTCGCGCTCCTCCTTGGTGGCACCGAGGGCGGTCGCCTCGTTGAGCAGCACCTTCTTGGCGTACTCGCAGACGAAGGGAAGCTTCGAGCCGCCGCAGTCCAGCCGGTTCCGGGTCACCTTGTCCTGGTCGAAGGGCTCGGCCTTGGCCGCCTCGCCTTCCTCCTTGGTGACCTTGCCGAGTTCGACCATGCGGTCGATCACGTTGTTGCGGCGCTCCAGCGCCATCGCCGGGTACTTCACGGGGTTGGTCGACACCGGATTACGGACGAGACCCGCCAGCATGGCCGCCTGGGCGAGGTTGAGATCCTTGGCCGAGACGCCGAAGTAGTGCCGCGCGGCCGACTCGACGCCGTAGGCGCCGTCGCCGTAATAGCTGACGTTGAGGTAGCGCTCCAGGATGTCGTCCTTGGACATCTGCTTCTCCAGCGCCATGGCGAATCGCATCTCACGGATCTTGCGTGCTGCCGTGTTCTCGGTGGCGGCGTAGTAGGCCTCTTTGTCGTTGTTGGCATTGGCGGTGTCGATCAGGATCAGCCGCACCAGTTGCTGGGTGAGGCTCGATCCGCCCTGGGTGACGCCGCGAGAGGTGCTGACCAGCGCGCGCAGCGTGCCCTGCATGTCGATCGCGCCGTGCTCGTAGAAACGGTGATCCTCGATGGTCACCTGCGCCTCGCGCATGATCGGCGCGATCTCGTCCAGTTCCTTGTAGACGCGATTCTGCTCGTAGAAGTAGGTGAGCAGCGAGCCGTCGGCCAGTTCCACGCGGGTGCGCTCGGCCGGCAGCGGGGTCTTCATCTCGGCCGGCAGCGCGTCCAGGCTCATCGCGGCGTCGCGTCCGGTGGTGGTCACCATGCTGACCGTGGGGACGACGAGCCCGGCCACCAGCATGCCACCGACGACGCTGATACCGAGAAAGAGCAGCAGAGAGTACAGCCGTTTGCCCAGACGCATGACCTCTAGAGTACGTGACGACGGAAAGGGCTCCCACTAATGCCGCCGCGCGCCGACCCGGCTGCCGGGCCGCCGCCGTCAGTGGCCGGTAACCCGGCATCTCGCAAGGTGAGAGCCGCTCGTCTCGCTATTCGGTCGACGGTGTCTCACCGAAGGTGTCTCGCCTAGCCACAGCGCTCACTAATGGCCTAACCTTTTATTCGCACGGTTTCTCCAAGGCTCTGCTGTGACTCGCACGAGGGGTATAAGGCGTTGGCGCTGACGAATACTGACGACTGGACGTTGCTCGCTCGTTGCCGCGGCATGCAGGATGACCTCTTCCCCGACGGCGCCGACCAGAAGCGGGTGCGGGTGGTCTGCTACGCCTGTCCGGTCCGCAACGAATGCCTGGCCGAGGCGCTCGACAACCGCATCGAATGGGGAGTCTGGGGCGGCATGACCGAACGCGAGCGCCGGCAGTTGCTCCGCCAGCGCACCGACATCACCTCGTGGACGTCCATTCTGTGCCCCAAGGACGCCAGCCGCTGAGCCCGGCGTCCTACTGTGTACCCATGACGAAATGGGAATACGCGACTGTCCCGGTGCTGATCCACGCCACCAAGCAGATCCTCGACACCTGGGGTGAGGACGGCTGGGAGCTGGTGCAGATGATGCCCGGCCCGAATCCGCAGAACCTGGTGGCCTACTTCAAGCGTCCGCTGGAGCAGTGATGGACGCAGAACTCGGTACGGTGCCCTCGGCGCGCCTGGCCGAGCTGGGCATCGAGCTGCCGCCGGTGGCCGCGCCGGTCGCCGCCTACGTTCCGGCGCTGGCCTCGGCGGGGCAGGTGTTCACCGCCGGCCAACTCCCGTTCGTGGACGGCCAGTTGCTGGCCGTCGGCAAGGTGGGTTCCGAGGTCGATCCCGAGCAGGCGGCGGAGCTGGCCCGGATCGCCGCGCTGAACGCGGTAGCGGCAGCTGCGAGCGTGACCGGGGGAGTCGACGGGATCCGCCGGGTCGTCAAGGTGACGGTCTTCGTCGCCAGCGATCCGTCGTTCACCGGCCAGCCGGCGGTGGCCAACGGTGCTTCCCAGTTGCTGCAGGAGATCTTCGGACTGCACGGCAGCCACGTTCGCAGCGCGGTCGGTGTCTCGGTGCTGCCGCTCGATGCGCCCGTCGAGGTCGAACTCGTTGTCGAAGCCAACGCCGCCGCCTTCTGAGCCGGGCGAGACCCGACTGGCCCTGGTGCGGCGTGCCAGGGCGATCAACCGCATCCTGGGCGAGACCTATCCCGACGCGCACTGCGAGCTCGATTTCGCCACGCCGCTGCAGCTGTTGGTGGCGACGATCCTGTCGGCGCAATCGACCGACCGCCGGGTCAACACCGTCACGCCGGAACTCTTCCGCCGCTACCCGGACGCTGCCGCGCTGGCTGCCGCCGACCGCGCCCAACTCGAAGAGCTGATCAAGCCGACCGGCTTCTTCCGCGCCAAGACCGACTCGCTGATCCGGCTCGGTGCCGCTCTGGAGCGCGACTTCGGCGGCCAGGTGCCCGGTCGGCTCGACCAGTTGGTCACCCTGCCCGGCGTGGGACGCAAGACCGCCAATGTGGTGCTCGGCGACGCCTTCGGCGTACCGGGGATCACCACGGACACCCATTTCATCCGGCTCGCCCAGCGGTTCGGCTGGACGACGCAGACCAAGCCGGAGGCCATCGAGCACGAGGTGGGAGCGCTCTTCCCCAAGCGGGATTGGGTGCTGCTCAACCACCGGGTGATCTGGCACGGACGCCGCCGTTGTCACGCCCAGCGTCCGGCCTGCGGCGCCTGCCCAGTCAGTCGACTGTGCCCGTCCTTCGGCATCGGCCCCACCGATCCGGAGGTGGCCGCCAAGCTCATCCGGGAGCCCCGCCGATGACCCGGCCCTCCAGTCGGCGCTCCCGGGGGTGGTCGTCGCGGAGCCGCAGGGCGAGCCTCGTGATCGGAGTGGCGGGGCTGGTGACGCTGCTGGCCGGCTGTGCTCCGTCCGCTGTCGTACCCAGCCCGGACGCCAAGCTGATCGCCGCCCGTCGCGCGGCCGGGATCGCCGATTGCCCGCAGCCCTCCGGTGAGCCGGTGGCCGACGGCCTGCCCGATCTCGCCCTGGAATGCCTCGGCGGTGACACCACGGTGTCGCTCGCGGCGTTGCGTGGGCCGATGGTGATCAACCTCTGGGCCCAGTGGTGCCTGCCTTGCAGGCAGGAGGCGCCGGTGCTGGCCGCCTTCGACGCCGCCCGCGACGATGTGGCGCTGCTCGGCATCAACTATGACGACCCGCAGCCCGACTGGGCGATCGAGTTCGCCGAGCTGTCGGGCTGGACGTGGCCGCAGCTGTCCGATCCGGAGAAGACGGTCGAGGCGCCGCTGCAACTGCCCGGAATCCCGATCTCGCTGCTGCTGAACGCGGACGGCCAGGTGGTAGCCCGGCATGCCGGCGCCTTCTCCGATCTGGCCGAACTCACCGACTGGGTGGACCAGGGGCTGGCGGCATGACCGGCGTACCCCTGGAAATGCGCGAGAAGGTCGCCCAATTCGAGGCCGCCGACGCGATCGCGCGGCTGCGCGGTGTACGGCCGCCCGGTGGTGGAAGGCCGGCGGCCGTCCTCATCCTGCTTTCGCAGCGTGACGACGGCTACCAGATCGTCTTCGTCGAGAAGAACGCCGACCTGCGCAGCCATGCCGGTCAGATCGCCTTCCCGGGCGGGACGATGGAGCCCGAGGAGCGGGATCCGGTCGCGGCCGCGCTGCGCGAGGCCGAAGAGGAGGCCGGCATCGACCCGGCCACCGTCGAGGTGCTCGGCGCCCTGCCGCCGGCCCACGTCAACCGCAGCGGCTTCGATGTCACCGCGGTGGTCGGCTGGTGGCGCGAACCGCGTCCGCTCGCCCCGGCCGATCCGTTCGAGATCCAGGCGGTGCACACCCTCACGGTGGCGAGCCTGCTCGACCCGGTCAACCGGCTCACCTGGGTGCTGCCGAACGGCTACAGCGGCCCCGCCTTCGTGATCGGAGATCTGTTCATCTGGGGTTTCACCGCGTACCTGCTCGACGGGCTGTTCGACCTGCTCGGCTGGACGCTGCCGTGGGACGAGACGGTGACCGCGCCGATTCCCCCCCGCTTCTTCAGCGAGCGGCTGTAGGGCTCGGGATCCGTGCAGCCGGTTACGGCAGTTCGGGGCGCTTGGGGCTGCCGGTCAGCGAGAGCGAGTTGGCCTCGGCGAGCGCGCTCTTCACGGCGGTGCTCAGCGCCTGGCCGGTCTGTTCGGCCTGGTTGATCGAGCGCTCCGGCTTGCTGAACACCATCTGCTTGCGCGCGACCAGCGCCAGGAGGCCGCCGACCAACAGCAGCAGCACCGCCGTGATCAGGAACCCCCAGGCCGCGCCGGCGAAGAGCGACAGCCCGAACCAGGTGACGAACCCCAGCGAGAGCAGGAAGGCCAGGGCGAGGAACAGCAGGGTGATCGCGGTGATGGCCAGGTAGGCGGCCGCGCCGAGCAGCCCGGCGCCGACCCCGGCGGTCTTGGCCTGCGGCACCAGCTCGGACTTCATCAGTTCGAGTTCGCCCTTGACGATGGTGCGAACGTTGGACTGGATGTCCTTGATGATGCCGGCGATATCCTGCTCTGCCATCTCAGGGCTCCTTGCGCTGCTGGTGGTGCCCACCCTACTGAGTCTCCGCCCCCAATGCGCAGGGGCGGAGCCCAGAACCTCGGGCTAGCGCGGGAATCCGCCGCCACCGGTCACGCCGCGACCCAGACCACGGCTCGACTGCGATGACGTCAGGGTGTCGATCGCGATGGTTCGGTCGGACAGCACCACGAGCTGGCCTTCGGAGAGCCCCTCGGTGATCTCGACCCTGCCGCCGCCGACCCATCCGGTGGAGACGGTGACCGTCTCGGCGGTGTCGGACGAGGCCGAGTCGACCACCTGGACGGTACCGGCACCGGCACCCGTCGGCGTGACCGCGGAGGCCGGGACGGTGACCACCCCGCTGGCCGTGCCGGTGACGATCTCCACCCCCGCGTTGGCGCCCTCCTTGAGGAGCATGTCGGGATCCTCCACGACGATCCTGGTGGTGTACGTGGGGTTGTCGCCCGCCGTGCCGGAGGTCTCCAGGACGGCGATGGACGAGATCGTGCCGGTCAGCGACGTTGTGGCGCCAGCTGGGGTGATGGTGGCTGCCATGCCCTGGCTGAGCACCGAGCGGGTGGTCAGCGGAGCCTCGAACGACACCACCGCGGTGCCCTCGCCGACGATCGTGACGCCGCCCGCGGAGGAACTGCCGCCGACTGCCAGGCCGATCGCCCCGACCGTGCCGGAGATCGGCGCGACCAACTCGGCGTCCGCCAGAGCGGATTCTGCGCTGTCGGCCTTCTGCTGGGCCCGCAGCACGTCGGCCTCGGCTGAGGCCACGGCGCGCTCGGAGACGCTGACGCTGGACGAACTGGAGGACTTCCCGGAGCTGCTCGCGGACGAGCCGGCGCCGGGCGTCGTGGTGTCGCCGGTGCCGGGGGAGCCGTCGTCGGTGGTGTCGGAGTCGCCGGTGTCGATGGTGCCGGTGGCGATCAACTGCTGGTAGTAGTCGGCCAGGACGGCGTTCGCGAGCACGAGTTCTTCGCGGGCCTCGCCGCAGGCCTTGATGTCCGCCAGCGTGACGTCCTCCACGACCAGTGCCAGCTGCTCGGCGTCGCCCGGATCGGCCGACGGCTCGTCGGTGGGCTCCGGCTCGTCAGTGGGTTCCGGCGAGGGGTCGTCGGTGGGCTCGGGCGTCGGTTCCGGAGTGGGTTCCGGGGTTGGCTCGGTAGTGGGTTCCGGGGTCGGCTCGGGCATGGGTTCGGCCGTGGGGTCAGGCGTGGGTGTCGGTTCCGACGTGGGCTCGGTAGTGGGCTGCGAGGTCGGCTCGGGCGTCGGTGTGGGCTCGGGCTGCTCATTGGCGTTCAGCACGGCGGCGTAGATCGCGTCGCAGGTGGTCGGCTCGTCGGGGTTGCTCCACTTCAGCGTCGCCACATTCACCGCTGCGATCGCCTTGTACAGAATGGCCGCGTCGGCGGCGGTGATCCCGCTGGTCACATCGCCGTCCCCGGTACTGGTCGACGATCCACCCGTCCCGCCGGACTGCGAGCCTGCGCCACTGGAGACGCTCGGTGCCGACCTGCTGCTGCCCGAGCTCGTCGAAGTGGGGTGCTCCGCGGCGTACAGAGTCGCCTTGGCGCTGGCCAGATCGGTCTGGGCGTTCAGCAGGTCGAGCTTGAGCGCGGTGGTGTCGAGGGTGGCCAGCACGTTGCCCTCGGCGACCTCGTCCCCCACCGCCACCTTGAGCTTCTTGACCGTGCCGGTGACGCCGAACGTTGCCTCCACCACGTTGTCGCGGGAGACAGCGCCGGTCGCCAGGTAGCTCTGCGAGACATCGCCGGTGCTGGCGACCGCGGTGGCGAACCGGCTGCTCGCCGCCTGGGAACTGGTGGCCCAGGCGGTGCCGACGGCACCGACCGCGACCAGGCTCACCGCGCCGATCAGCAGGCTGCGGATCCGGGGCTTCTTCATCATTCGCTCCTCAGCGCATCGATCGGGGCAAGCTTGGCGGCGCGGGTCGCCGGGTAGACGCCGGCGATCAGGCCGATGGCCAGTGAGACGGCCAGGGCGAGCAGGGTGACGGTGGCCGAGATGGCGACCGTGATCCCGATGGCCGGCGACAGGATCGCCGCCACCGCGTAGCCCAGCCCGACGCCGAGGGCGCCGCCGGTGAGGCCGAGGATGCCGGCCTCGACCAGGAACTGGCGCCGGATGACGCGCGGCGTCGCGCCCAGCGCCTTGCGCAGACCGATCTCACGGACCCGCTCGCTGACGGAGACCAGCATGATGTTCATCACGCCGATGCCGCCGACCAGCAGCGAGATCGCGGCGATGCCGCCCAGCAGCAGGGTCAGGATGCTGCTGATGGAGCTGGCTGCCTCGACCAGGGCGGTCTGCGTGCTCACGGTGAAGTCGGCATCCTCCTCGGTGACCTGATGGGCGCTCAGCAGTGCCGTCTTGACCTCCTGATAGGCGGCGGACAGGCTGTCGTCGTCCGCGGCCTGGAGGTAGATCGTGGAGACGCTGGTCGCGCTGCCCGAGGTCGACAGCCGCTCGGCGAAGGTGGTGCTGGGAACCACGACGGTGTCGTCGTCGCTCCCGCCCAGCGACGACCCGGCCTCGGCCAGCACGCCGATGATGGTGAACGGCTGGTCGTTGACGAGAACCTGCTGGCCCACCGCCGAACCGGTACTGAACAGTTCCGACGCGGTCTCCGATCCCACCACCGCCACATTGGCGGAGGAGTTGAGTTCGTCCTCGGTGAAGAACCGGCCCGTGCCCACCTCACGGCCGCGCACCGTCAGCCAGGCCGGCGTGGTGCCGACGACGGTCGACGTCCAGGTCGTCTCCGACGACTGCAGCGAGCCCATGGTGCTCGAGGTCGCCGCGACCCCCACCACGCTCGGCGTCACCGTGGGATCGGCCAGCATCTCGGCGTCGCGGGTGGTCAGGGTGGTGGTCTGGCTGGCCCCGCGGAACCCGCCGGACGAGGTCTGCCCGGGGCTCACCGTGAGGGTGGTGGAGCCCAGCGAGCCGATCTGATCGGAGATCGAGGATCCGGCGCCCTGGCCCAGCCCGACGGTCAGCATCACCGCGGAGATGCCGATCAGGATGCCCAGCATCGTCAGCGCGGATCGCAGCCGCCGCGCGTTGAGCGCGTCGATCGCGGTGCGCACGGTTTCGCGCCACTCCATCAGACGGCCCTCCCCAGCGCGGGGATCTCTGCGGCCTCATCGGTGAGGTGGCCGTCGTAGATGTGGACGGTGCGCTGGGCGCGCTCGGCCACGTCGTGCTCGTGGGTGATCACCACGATCGTGCGCCCGGCCTCGTTCAGCTCGTCGAACAGATCGAGGATGTCGCGGGTGGAGACCGAGTCCAGCGCGCCGGTCGGTTCGTCGGCCAGGATCAGCGCCGGGTCGGTGACCAGGGCTCGGGCGACCGAGACCCGCTGCTGCTGGCCACCGGAGAGTTCTCCGGGACGATGGTCCCGGCGACCCCCCAGGCCGACCCGCTCCAGCGCCCGCTGGGCCCGCTCGCGGCGTTCGGCGGGATGGACCCCGGCGTACACCAGGGGCAGTTCGACATTGCGTTGCGCGGTCAGGCTGGGCAGCAGGTTGAAGCTCTGGAAGACGAAGCCCAGCCGTCGGTTGCGGACCTCGGCCAGCTGCGCCTCGGAGAGTTGCGCGACCTCCTCGCCGTCCAGTTCGTACCGGCCCGCGGTGGGGACGTCGAGGCAGCCGATGATGTGCATCAGGGTCGACTTGCCCGAGCCGGAGGGACCCATGATCGCGACGTAGTCGCCCTCGTCGATCGACAGGTCGATGCCGCGGAGCGCCTCGACCTGGATCGCGCCGGTGTCGTAGACCTTGCGAACGCCGGACATCGACAGCAGCGTGCTCATCGGTTGCCGCCGCCGTTCCCGCCGGGGATGCCGCCGGCCGGGGGAGCGCCGCCGCCGTCCGGGAAGCCACCTCCGCCGCCGGGGAACCCGCCACCGAATCCGCCCTGCTCGCCGGTGTCCTGGGTGAGTTCGGGCGTCGTGAAGCTGATCTGCACGGTGTCGCCCTCGGCCAGGCCGGCTGTGATCTCGGTGGCGTCGCCGAACACCCGGCCCACGGTGACCTCGACCTGGGTGGTGCTGTCGCCCTCCACCTTGTTCACCACCGACCTGCCGTCCTGGGTGGCGATCGCCATGGTCGCCACGGTGAGCACGTCGGGGTACTCGGCGACGGTGACCGTCACCGACGCGTTCGTCCCGGAGAACAGGTCCGGATGCTCGCCGGTCAGGTCGACGACGACCGGGAAGGTGGCCGAGCCGTCCGATGTCCCGGTCGAGACGATGCCGATGGAGGCGACGGTCGCCTCGATCGCCTCGCCGCCGTCCGGGGTCACCAGGGCGGCCTGGCCGGGCTTCAGGTTGACCAGGTCGCTGCTGCCGGTGCTCGCGTCCACTCGCCACTCGTCGGTCGAGATCACCACGACCTGCGCCGACGAACTGGTGCTGCTCGAAGCGGACGGGCTGGACGAGCCGGAGGACGAACCTGACGACACGGTGTCACCCACGCTGAGATCGATCGAAGCGACGGTTCCCGCGATGGTGGAGCGCAGCACGGCGTTCTCCAGGTCGGATTCGGCGCTGGCGACGGACGCCTTGGCCGAGCGCACCTGGGCCTTCGCGGAGGTGATGGCGGCGCTGCTGCCGTCGTTGTCCTGTACCTCGTCGAGATTGGCCTCGGCCGTGTCGAGGTTGGCCTCGGCGAGCTCGAGCGCGTTCTGCAGGTCGGCGTCGTCGATCTTGGCGAGCTTCTGGCCCTTGGTCACGGTGTCGCCGGCGGTCACGTAGACCTTGGTGATCGTTCCGGACACGCTGAAGTTGAGGTTCGCCTGCGTCTGCGGCGCCAGCGTCCCGGTGAGCGTCACCGTCTGGGTCTGCGTCGACCGCTCCGCCTGCGCGCTGAAGGTACGGGTCCGCTCGATCCCGGTCGCCTGCGACGAGGGACGCAGCAGCAGGAACGCCGTCAGCCCGATGCCGAGCACGGCGACGATGGCCACCAGGCCGATCACCCGCCGTTTGGTCAGCCGCTTGTGGCGGGGCGGTGGCGACTCGTCGATCGCGGCTGGATCAGGGGCTGGCCGGCTCATGCGGGATTCCTCTCGGGCGGTACTCCAGCAGGCTAGGAAGCGCATCTGTGGAGATGGTCCAGTGCGCCTGTGTGCCGCCTGTGGGGTGCTCGCTGCCTTCCGTTCGCTCCCACGCGAGCGAGAGCCTCGTCGAGATACGGAGGCAGGGCTGGTGGATCCGTGGGAGGCATCGAGGCAGGGGCCCAGTTGCCGGGGACCTGTGAGGTGAGGATCAGCCGCTGGCTAGCGGGAACACCTCGTCGAGGTCGGTGTGCGGGCCGCTTGCCGAGACGGCGGGGGAGCCGACCGCGTCGGGCCAGGCGAGGCTGCCGGCGGCCAGGCGCAGCAGGGTGAGCGCATCGGTCTCCACCACGTTCGGTGGCGTGCCGCGGGTGTGGGCGCCGCGCTGACCGATGCCGAGCTGGACGGCCGCGTACGGGGGCACGCGCAGTTCCAGGGTGCCGCCGGGATGGCGTTCGCCGAGGCGCCGGCAGAGTGTGCGGACGGCGGTCGCCAGGGCTGTTCCCGCCGGGTCGATCCCGGCCGCGACGCCGTCCAGGGTCGTGGCGAGCGCAGCAAGCTCGGCGGTGGTGACTCGTTTGGGCATCGCGGCCACCCTACGCCCAGGGTGGCCGCCACTAATTGCCAGATAGTCGACCTTTACGCGACAAATACGTCGCGGAGAGCGGCTATTTGGCAATTAGTGCACTCAGTGGCGGAGCAGTGGGTTTTCGACAAGCCCGCGCGCGATCGGTGTCTTCAAGCAGGCGCGCTCGGGAGCGGTTCGGCGTTACGATCGCGCACATGGCTCGCACCGAGACGCTCTTCGCCCGGCTGGCGCGGTGGGGGTTCGGCGATCCCTCGACCCATGCCCCGGTCGCGGAGGCCTGGGCCGGCCTCCTCGGCGAGCAGCCGTGGACGATGCTGCTGGACGAGCTCGCGGCGGCGGCCGACCCGGATCTGGCGTTCAACGGACTGACCCGGATCGCCCGCGCCCGGCCGGAGTTGATTCCCGCGCTCGGTGACGATCCGCGCTGGGCCACGCGGCTGGCGCGCGTCCTGGGAGCCAGCGTCGCGCTCACGCAGCATCTCGGCGTCCACCCGGGTGAGGTCGACGTTCTCGCCGGCGATATCGGCCGTCGCGAGCCCGCCGAGCTGCGAGCGGAGTTGCTGGCCGCGATCGGCGCGGAGGATTCGGCCACGCCGGTGGCTGATCCGTCCCGGGCCAATGACCTGCGGCGGGCCTATCGCCGCGCGTTGCTGCGGATCGCCGCCCGCGACCTCACCGCGACCGACGCGATGGCCGTGCTGCCCGACATCGCCGGCGAGTTGGCTGACCTGGCCGACGCCACCGTGGAGGCCGCCCTGGCCCTGGCCCGCGGCGAGGTGGACGGCTGGGAAGTCACCCGGCTGGGCATCATCGCGCTCGGCAAGACCGGCGCCCGCGAGCTCAACTACGTCAGCGATGTCGATCTGCTCTACCTGGCCGAGCCGGCGCTCGACGTTGACGGTGCTCCGGTCTGCGATACCGACCGTGCGATCCGCGTGGCGACAAAGCTGGTGGGCGCGCTCGTCCGGGTCTGCTCGGATCAGACCGTCACCGGGACGATTTGGCAGATCGACTCCGCACTGCGCCCCGAGGGCAAGGCGGGCGCGCTGGTCCGCACCCTCGCCTCGCACCGCGCCTACTATGAGCGCTGGGCGAAGAACTGGGAGTTCCAGGCGATGCTCAAGGCCCGCCCGATGGCCGGTGACCTGGCGCTGGCCCAGGAGTTCGTCGACATGGTCTGGCCGATGGTGTGGCAGGTGGCCGACGACGATCAGTTCGTCGCCGAGACCCAGGCGATGCGCCGCCGGGTGGTGTCGCTGCTGCCGGCCCACCAGGCCGACCACGAGATCAAGTTGGGCGCCGGCGGGTTGCGGGATGTCGAGTTCAGCGTCCAGCTACTGCAACTGGTGCACGGCCGGGGTGACGACCGGCTGCGGCTGCGCGGCACCTTCGAGGCCCTCGATGCCCTGATCGCGCTGGGCTACGTCGGACGGGCGGACGGGTACGACCTGAATACCGCCTACCGGCTGCAGCGGCTGCTGGAGCACCGGCTGCAGCTGTACAAGCTCCGCCGCACCCACCTCATGCCCACCGACGAGGTCAACCAGCGGTGGCTGTCGCGCAGCCTCGGATTGCCCGATGCCAAGGAGCTCACCCACCTGTGGCGGCGCTCCACCCGGCGGGTGCTCGCGCTGCACCAGCGGCTGTTCTACTCCCCGCTGCTGGAGGCGGTGGCGCGGATTCCATCCTCGGAGGTGCGGCTCACCTCCGAAGGCGCCGAGGTGCGCCTGCGCGCGCTCGGCTACGGCGACCCCAAGGCCGCGTTGCGCCACATCGAGGCGCTGTCGACGGGAATGAGCCGGCGCGCCGAGATCCAGCGGCAGCTGCTGCCGGCGATGCTGGGCTGGTTCACCGCGGGGCCGAACCCCGACCACGGGCTGCTGGCCTTCCGGCAGGTTTCGGACGCGCTCGGGACGACACCCTGGTACCTGCGGGCGCTCCGGGACGAGGGCACCACCGCCGAGCACTTCGCGAAGGTGCTGGCGTCCAGTCGCTACGCGGTCGACCTGCTGCTGCGCAACCCGCAGAGCGCCGCCTGGCTGAGCGAGGCCGACGGGCTCACGCCCCGTTCGGGCGAGGCGGTGCTGGCCGAGATGCGGGCCGCGATCGGACGGTACGACGCCCAACCCGAGGCGGTCACGGCGCTCCGAGCGATCCGGCGTAGCGAGCTGCTGCGGCTGGCGATGGCCGACATTCTCGATGAGCTGGACGTCGGCGCGCTCGGTCACGCCCTCTCCGAGCTGGCCGGTGCCACCATCGACGCGACGATCGAGGTGGCCGGCCGGGAACTGACGAACGTCCCCAGGCTGGCGGTGGTCGCGCTCGGCCGGTGGGGCGGGGAAGAGCTGTCGTACGCCTCCGATGCCGACGCGATGATCGTGATCGACTCCGAGGAGCCGGCCGCCACTGGAGTGGCCACCACCCTGATCGGACGGGTGCGGACGCTGCTCTCCCAGCCCGGGCCGGACCCTGCCCTGCAACTCGACCTCGATCTGCGCCCGGAGGGCAAGGGCGGGCCGATGGTGCGCTCCCTGGCGTCCTATCGCGCCTACTACCAGCGCTGGTCGTCGACCTGGGAGGCGCAGGCCCTGCTGCGCGCGCGGGTCGGTGCCGGCGATCGCGAACTGGGGGAGCGGCTGCTCGCCGAGATCGACCCGTTGCGCTACCCGCCAGGAGGGATCAGCCACGCCCAGGTCGTCGAGATCCGCAAGCTGAAGGCGCGGATGGAGAACGAACGGATCGGACGCGGTTCCGACCCGCGCCGCAACCTCAAGCTCGGTCCTGGCGGGCTCTCCGATGTGGAGTGGGTGGTGCAACTGCTCCAGCTCGAGCACGCCGGTAGCCATCCGGAACTGCGGACCCCCTACACGATCGATGCGCTCCGCGCCGCCCAGGAACTCGACCTGCTGAGCGCCGAGGACGCCGATGCCCTGGCGGACGCCTGGGCGTTCGCCTCCCGGATCCGCAACGCCATCATGCTCTCCCGCGGACGGGCCTCCGACACCATCCCCACCGACATCCGCGAGCTCTCAGCGGTCGCCCAGATCCTCGGCTACGGCAAGGGCGAATCCTCCCTGCTGATCGAGGACTGGCAGCGTCGGGCCCGCCTCGCCCGTCAGGTGATGGATCGCCGGTTCTGGGACGTTCCGGGCTGACGGCGATGCATCGCGTACCCCGTCAGTGCGGCGCCGACGACTCCGGCCGTCACGAGTCGTCGGGGATCCCACTGCTCGGTGCACGACATTCCGGCCGCTGAGCCGCCAGCGGCGTTCATGATCGGCCGGGTCGACGGCCAACTCGCTCGCCGATGGCGCGGACGGCGAGCCACACCTTGCGCACCACGAACCGGATGGCCTGATGGACGGCGACCCCGACGGCAGCGTTCACGGCTCCCAGCAGCCCGCCCGCCGCGAGGGTACCGGCCTGCTCTGCCGGCGTGCCCACGAGCACGCCGCCTTCCAGCAGCATCACCGGCCAGACGATGGCCGCCGCGATCAGCGTGGTCTTCCACCACCGGCCGAGGACGAGGCCGAAGACGATCATGGTGGGAATCATCCGACGTCACCTCCCAACGGGTGTGGAGACGGAGGGCAGTCTCCGCGAGCTAGTTGAGCGATCGCTTAAATCAAGCCTATCCGATAATTGAGCGATCGCTCAAGATGTCGGATCGGGACGTGGAAGAATGCGGCCATGACGTCGCGCACGGTGGACACCAAGGCGCGTTTGCGAACCGCGGCGCTGGCGGTCGTCCGTGAGCGGGGAGTCGGCGGAGCCTCGGCGCGCGCCATCGCGGCGGCGGCAGAGGTGAACCAGGCGCTGATCTTCTACCACTTCGGTTCGGTGAGCGAACTCATCGAGGCGGCCTCCGACGAAGCGGTCGAAGCCCGGGTCAGGCTCTACCGCGATGCCTTCACCGGCGTGGATTCCCTCTCCGACCTGCTGGTCGTGGCACGGCAGGTGCACGAGCAGGAGCGGCAGGCGGGATCGATGACCGTGATGGCCCAGATCATGGCCGGTGCGCAGAGCGACCCGGTGCTGGCCAGGGCCGGTCGCCACGCGCTCGCGGCCTGGACCGACGAGGTTGACCAGGTGCTGCGCCGGGTCCTCGCGGCGAGCCCGCTCGGATCTCTCATCGACGGCGCGGGATTGGCCCACCTGGTCAGCGCCGCCTTCATGGGGATCGAGCTCTACCACGGCGCCGATCCGGAATCCGCCGATCTGGCCTTCGGCACGATCGAGCGCCTCAACGACGTGCTTTCGGCCATCGAAGGGCTGGGCCCGGCCTCGCAGCGCGCGCTGCGCCTGGCCGCTGCCCATGTGAACAAGAGAACCACCGGCTGACCGGCCGGCTCGCGAGGAAGACTCGACCCGGGATCTCCGCCCGGACGGCGAGCGGTGCTCACCCGCGACTAGAGTTGAGGGCGATGACCACCCTGGATCTTCCCACCACCACGCAGCGCCTCACCGGCTGGGGACGGACCGCCGCCACCACCGCGCAGGTGCTCTCCACGCCCGACGTCGAGACGATCGCGCGCGCGGTCGCCGCGGTGGCCGGCCACAACGCCGACTCGCCGTCCCATCTGCGCCGGGGCATCCTCGCCCGCGGCCTGGGCCGCAGCTACGGCGACGTTGCGCAGAACGCCGGCGGGATCGTGGTCGACATGACGCCGCTCAACACCATCCACGCGATCGACGCCGCCACGGCCACCGTCGACGTGGACGCCGGGGTCAGCCTCGACCAGCTGATCCGCGCTGCGCTGCCGCACGGGCTGTGGGTTCCGGTGCTGCCGGGTACCCGCCAGGTCACGGTCGGCGGCGCGATCGGCGCCGACGTCCACGGCAAGAACCACCACAGCGCCGGTTCGTTCGGCAACCACGTGGCGTCCCTGGAACTCCTGGTCGCGGACGGTCGGGTGCTGCACCTCACCCCGGAGGGTTCGGTCGACGACCCGGACGCCAGCCTGTTCTGGGCGACCGTGGGCGGTGTCGGACTGACCGGCATCGTCCTGCGGGCCACCCTGAGGATGACCCGCACCGAGACGGCCTACTTCGTCGCCGACGGCATCACCACCCGCTCCCTGGACGAGACGATCGCCGTCCACTCCGATGGCTCCGAGGCGAACTACGACTACTCCTCGGCCTGGTTCGACGCGATCTCGGCTCCGCCGAAGCTCGGACGGGCAGCGCTCTCCCGCGGCAACCTGGCCCGGCTCGACCAACTGCCGCCCAAGCTCGCCGCCGACCCGCTCGCCTTCGGCGCCAAGCCGTTCTTCGAGCTCCCGGACGTCTTCCCCAACGGGTTGGCGAACAAGCTCAGCTTCAGCGCCCTGGGCGCGCTGTGGTACGCCAAGAGCGGCGCCTACACCGGCAAGGTGCAGAGCCTGACCGGCTTCTACCATCCGCTGGATCTGTTCGGGGAGTGGAACCGGGCCTACGGATCGCGCGGCTTCCTCCAGTACCAGTTCGTCGTCCCGCCGGCCGCGGTGGCCGAGTTCAAGCGGATCATCGCCGACATCCAGGCCTCGGGTCACTACTCCTTCCTGAACGTGTTCAAGCTGTTCGGCGAGGGCAATCGTGCTCCGCTGAGCTACCCGATGCCCGGCTGGAACGTCTGCGTCGACTTCCCGATCAAGGCCGGCCTGGAGGAGTTCCTGACTGGCCTGGATGCCCGGGTGCTGGAGTTCGGCGGACGGCTCTACACCGCCAAGGACTCCCGCACCACCGCCGCCACCTTCCACGCCATGTACCCCGCGATCGATTCCTGGATCGCCACCCGCCGCCGAGTCGACCCGCACCAGGTGTTCGCCTCCGACCTCGCCCGCCGACTGGAGCTGCTGTGATCGACGCCACCGGAAACCCCCAGACCATCCTGCTGCTCGGCGGCACCTCCGACATCGGGCTCGCCATCGTCCGCGAGTACCTCGCCAAGCAGACCCTGCGGGTGATCGTGGCCGCCCGGCCGAGCCCTCGCCGCGACGAGGCCACCGCCGGGCTGCGCTCGATTGGCGCGACGGTGGACGTCCTCGACTTCGACGCCACCGCCTTCGACAGCCATCCGGGTGTGATCGACGCCGCCTGGGCGATCGCGGACGTCGACCTGGCGATCGTCGCCTTCGGCCTGCTGGGGGACGCCGAACAGGCCTGGCAGGATCACGCCGCCGCGGTCGCGCTGGCCCAGGTGAACTACACCGGCGGGGTGAGCGTCGGGGTGCTACTCGGCCAGCGGATGAAGGAGCAGGGCTACGGCCAGATCATCGCGCTCTCCAGCGTGGCCGGCGAGATCGTCCGCCGTTCCAACTTCGTCTACGGCTCCACCAAGGCCGGCTTCGACGGCTTCTACCGGCTGCTCGGCGAGGCGCTGGAGCCCTTCGGCCCCAAGGTGCTGGTGGTCCGCCCCGGTCAGGTCCGCACCAAGATGCTGGATGGGGTGAAGGAGGGCCCGGGCGCGATCGCCCCGGAGGTGCTCGCCCGCACGGTGGTCGACGCCGCCCGCGACGGGCGGACCCTGATCTGGGCGCCGGCCTTCTTCCGTCCGATGATGTGGGTGTTGAAGCACCTGCCCGCCCCGATCTTCCGCCGCCTGCCCATCTGAGTCCACCCCGAGCGGGGCATTGGCCGATGTCCTCCTCGCCACCGCCCGCTACGCCGCAGAAACCGGGCGGCAGAGGCCACTTGGCCGGATATGGCAGGCATGAGGGCTGTTCTGCCCGGTTTCTGCGGCCCAAGGTGGTGGGTCGGGCCCGTGCCCGGGCCCTCCTCGGTGACCTCGGGGGTACTCAGAGTTCCAGCACGGTCCCGTCGGGGTGGACGCGGGCGCCGCAGCGGGCCAGCTCGGCCTCCAGTTCGGCCAGCGGCGGGTTGCCGTGGCCGAGGTGGACGGCCACCACCTGGGTGTCGTCGGTGACCGCCCCCACCTCGCGGAGGGCGGCGAGCGTCTGGGCGAAGGTCGCCAGGTGGAGGTGTTCGCTGGTCAGGCCGGTGAGGGTGCCGAAGGTCTCCTCCAGCAGCACGGCGTCCAGCCGCGTCCCGGCCAGCGCGGCCAGGGTGGATGCCGGCAACAGCCCGGTGTCGGTGGCGTACAGCAGGCGGCGTTCCCCGTCGTCCACCAGATAGAGCACCGCCTCGCCGAAGGCGCTGTGGTTCGCGGCGAGCACCGTGAACCGGTAGCCCGAGGCTTCCACCACATCGCCCGCGGTCACCTCACGCAGATCGAATTCGATGCCGATATCCGTCAGCCAGGGACGCAGGGAGGCCATCACCGGCGCCGGCCCGATCACGGTGAGCGGCTGCGGCGCCACCCAGGATCGATAGAGCGTGAAAGCGGGATCGCAGTGATCGTGGTGTGCATGACCGATGGCGATCACCTCGAGACCGGCCAGCGAGTGGCCCAGTCGGGCCGCCTGGCCGGGGGCCTCGGGGCCGGAGTCGAGTTGCAGCCGTCCGTCCACCAGAGCCGAGGTGGGGGCGCGCCGGCCCCGAGGCTGCTGGTCGACGCAGGTGGCGCAGTCGCACCACGGATTGGGCAGCCCGTCGGCCGAGCCGGTGCCGAGCAGAACCACGCGCATGGCCGCACTCTAGAACGCCTCCGGCCCCGCCAAGGTGGAGACGGGGCCGGAGGTTTGGGGGAAATCCGTTCACGCTGCGATCCAGTGGTGCTCCTTTCGACATCTCGAGTCTGATGTCGTCGGCTGTGCCCGGGATTACCCGGCTCTGAGCATCCGCTGTGAGCCTTGGATGCGCAGCACTACGCAGTTCTGCGACTCGCGTCCAACGGTGAGTCGTGGCGAGAATGTTCCGTCCGATCTGAAATTGTTCGGCAAGGGGTACTCGGCCCGGATCTGGGGGGATTCATTGGTCTGGGCAGTCGGAGCACCTATCGCGCCAGACGCGGGGTGAGCCGACAGCGGTGGTTGCTGCCCGGGGGGTGCAGCAACGGCCACTGGGACGCACGGTGAGCTCGTCAGCACCGACGAACGTCCGGTCTCCGGGGGGAGGCGGGCTCGCCGTTCATCCATACCCCCCCCGCCCATTCGCCCGTGAGCAGTAGCCCGGGACGGACGCGCAGCGTCTCAGCCGATTGCCGGGAAGCCGGCAGCCCGTGCCAGCACCGATGTGACAGCCGGGTCGTGCCGCACCCCATGCCCGTCCAGCTCAACGACGGGCAGCACACCGCGGATCGCCGAGGCCAGCCACAGGCCGTCGCAGTCGATCGCCTCGTCCACCGTGAACAACGCCTCTCCGGTGCCCACTCCCTGCTTGCCCGCTGCGTCCAGGACGGCCCCGACCGTCACGGAGACCAGAATGCCGGTGCCGGCGGTGGGGGTGGTCCACAGCCGGTCGTCCCTGGCCAGGATCAGGCCCGAAGTGGGGCCTTCGAGCAGGTAGCCGTCGCTGGAGCGCCAGATCGGCTCCCCGGCGCCGCGAACGGCGGCTTCCCGCCGGGCTGCCACGTTCACCGCGTAGGACAGCGTCTTCACTCCGCCGAGTAGCCACGGGGCATCGGCGAAGGCGTCGCTGCGGAAGCCGCGATCCAGGGTGACGGCGGTCACCCCGCGCCGGACCGGCGTGTAGTCCGGGGCGGCCGTGATGGTCAGGTATGCCAGCGGCACGGAATGCGACGACTCGGCGCCCCGGGTGAGCACCAGCTTCAGGATCGCCTCGCCCGGCTCGTTCCACTCGGCGAGGGCGAGGTCTATCAGCTCATTCCAGGCGGTGGGGGCCGGGGCGTCAGAGATCTGCAGTTGAGCAGCCGATCGTCCGAGACGTTCCAGGTGGGCGGCGCGGTAGTGCACCCGCAGGCCGTCAGCGTCGTTGGTGATCCGCAGCGCGTCGAAGCAGCCGTCACCCCGGGTGAGCCCCAGATCGTCCCCACTGGCCACCGCGGTACCCGGCGGAACGACTCCCCGCCCCAGGACAGCGACGAGTTGGACGGGTGCCGGCTGGTTCACAGCCCCAACCCTATGGCCGCAGAACGCAGGGAGCGCCCCGACACAGCCGGGACGCTCCTGACGATCCGCCAACGATCACCTGTCGAAGTAGACGAGCAGCGCCCGGGTTGCCCCGAGCGCCGCAGCGATGTCCACGAGATAGGTGATTCGGAAGACTTCCTGTTCTACCAGGGTGTGGACCGATGAACTCCTCGACGAGTGGGAGGGGGTCATCGTTCGCGGTGGCCAGCGTTCGGTCGAGTCAGCAGGGTGGCCTGGGTCCGCATGCCTGCTGGGTGCCCAGCTCTCCAGAGCCCAGCGCGTACAGCTGCCGCGGTGTGTGTCGAGCTACCGGCCACTTCGGCGTTGATGGGGTCCGCCGCGGTGGTGGCCGATCCCCTTTCGCGTCGCCCGGCCGACCGGCAGGTCGGAGGAGGCGAACGTCATGTACTTGTCCTGCCTTCGCCAACCAGGAGTCAGTTGGAAGGAGCCGGCAACGAACGCATCGAACAGATCGACGGCGAGCCGCACCTGCGGTGTAGGTGTGCCGTCGACATCCCAGTCGTTGTTGATGTCGATGAACTCATACCCGTTGGACGTGAGCGCAGTCAGCATGCCGCCGAGTGACACCTGGACCTCGCTGAGATGCGTCCCACTCTCGTCCTCCAAGCCAAACTCGACAACGCTATCGCTGGTCAGTTCGCCGAACACTCTGTATCCGCGTTCGGCGGCGAGGTTCCGAGCCAAGGCAAGCAGAGCAGCCGAGACTTGCTGCCTTTCGTCCTGGCCCACGGTCACACTCTAGGCAACGGAACCTGCCATCACGACCCGCCTCGTGAGTTTCGGTTGCGCCGGCGGTTGTCCAGGGCGAGAGGTCATCGTCAATGGCCCACGCACCAAGGACGGCGACGAGGCGTACGGAGCGCCGGGATCCGCCGCGGTCGTATCGCTCCCATGCCGCCACCGCTCCTGGGCACGGACTGAGTCGCCTAGCTCGTCGACCAAGCATCCCTGAGGATGGCGTGGTGGAGATCTCGGACGCCGTCGCCGTGGCAGGGCAGTTGCCGACGGCGGAGTTGCTCATCGCCGCGCAACGTGAGGTCCTCGAGTGCGGGCCCGATGATCCGGTGCCCCACCCGGTGGCACTGCACCTGCGTCCGACCCGGGAGGTGTTCGCTGCCGCCCAGCGGCTGTTGTCCAGTGACGACGCGGCAGCGCGGGAACTCGGCGTGCTGATCCTGCGGGAACTGGGACCCCAGAACGAGGCGGGCCAGCGTCCGTTCAGCACCGAGGCGGTCCCGCTGTTGCTGGGGCGGCTGGCACGTGAGAGTGACCCAGGAGTGTTGGGTTGGGTGATCTCCGCGCTTGGGTACAACGGCGCGACTGAAGCACTCGGCGAGGTTGTCGGCTTCACGTCGCATCCGGATTGGAGGGTTCGCTTCCATGTCGCGGCTGCGCTCCCGTTGCTGGTGAACCCCGACCAGGTAGAGCCGAGCGCGGCAGAGGCGTTGATGCATCTGTGTCAGGACGACGAAGCAGAGACTCGCTACTACGCCCTGTACGCACTCCTCGATGAAGTCGTCGGAGTCGATCCGGAGCAGCTCACCCAGACGCTCACGGGTCTCCTGAATGACCCCGATGAGCAAATCCGCAGCATGGCACTCACGCGTCGTGTCGACGCCTGAGGATGCCCACGGTCGGCGCACGCCAAGGGCGGTGATCACATGTCGAAGCAGACCAGCGGCGCCCGGGTTGCCCCGAGCGCCGCGCCAATGTCCACGAGCTATGACCGTGTCGGTCACATATCGAAGTACATCTCGAACTCGTGCGGGTGCGGACGCAGCCGGATGGCGTCGATGTCGGCCCGCTTCATGTCGATCCAGGTCTCGATCAGGTCGGAGGTGAACACCCCACCGGCCTGCAGGTACTCGTTGTCGCTCTCCAGGGCGTCCAGCACCCCGTCCAGGTTCGGCGGGACGGTGGCGACCTCGGCGTGCTCGTCGGGCGGCAGCTCGTAGAGATCCTTGTCGATCGGGGCCGGCGGCTCGATCCGGTTCTGGATGCCGTCCAGGCCGGCCAGCAGGCAGGCCGCGAACGCCAGGTACGGGTTCGACGAGGGATCGGGGCAGCGGAACTCGATGCGCTTGGCCTTCGGGTTCGAGCCGGTCACCGGGATGCGGATGCAGGCCGAGCGGTTGCGCGCGGAGTACACCAGGTTCACCGGGGCCTCGAATCCCGGCACCAGGCGGTGGTAGGAGTTCACCGTCGGGTTGGTGAAGGCCAGCAGCGACGGAGCATGGTGCAGCAGGCCGCCGATGTAGTAGCGCGCGGTGTCGGAGAGGTTGCCGTAGCCGGCCTCGTCGTAGAACAGCGGCGTGCCGTTGCTCCACAGTGACTGGTGGACGTGCATGCCCGAGCCGTTGTCGCCGAAGATCGGCTTCGGCATGAAGGTCACGGTCTTGCCGGCCTGCCAGGCGGTGTTCTTCACCAGGTACTTGAACTTCATCACGTCGTCGGCCGCGGCCAGCATGGTGTTGAACTTGTAGTTGATCTCGGCCTGGCCGGCGGTGCCCACCTCGTGGTGCGCGCGCTCGACCTCGAGCCCGGCTGCGGTCAGCTGGTTGCACATCTCGTCGCGCAGGTCGGCGAAGTGGTCGACCGGCGGAACCGGGAAGTAGCCGCCCTTGTACTTGACCTTGTAGCCGCGGTTGCCGCCCTCTTCCTCGCGACCGGTGTTCCAAGCGCCGGCCTCGGAATCGATGTAGTAGAAGGAGGCGTTCTGCTTGGTCTCGAACCGGGCGGAGTCGAAGATGTAGAACTCGGCCTCGGGGGCGAAGAAGGCGGTGTCGCCGATGCCGGTCGAAGCCAGGTAGGACTCGGCCTTGCGGGCGATGTTGCGCGGGTCGCGGCTGTAGGGCTCGTGGGTGAGCGGGTCGTGCACGAAGAAGTTCAGCGCCAGCGTCTTGTTGATCCGGAACGGGTCGATGAACGCGGTGCTGGGATCGGGCAGCAGCATCATGTCGGATTCGTGGATCTTCTGGAAGCCACGGATGGACGAGCCGTCGAAGGCCATTCCGGATTCGAAGACGTCCTCGGTGAACGCGTAGGCCGGGACGGTCAGGTGCTGCATCACACCCGGCAGATCACAGAATCGGATGTCGACGTATTCGACGCCCTCGTTCTTGATGTAGGCCAACAGCTCGTCGGCGCTTTGGAACATCGTGCCTCCACAGTCATGGGTAACGGACTCCGCCACGCTATAGCAGCGCCCGTATCCCAACAGTTGCAGTCGTGTTTCAGAGATGTAACAGCCCAGTAGGCTCGGGCATCATGAGCGACGCGGAGAGCTACCCCGGCCAGACCCTCGGCCTGCCCGAGAGCGGACGGGGGTCGCTGGCCAGCTGGCGGGCCCGGATCGCCGCTCTGCTGGTGGACTGGGGGGCTTCGATGGCGCTCGCGGTCTTCGCCTTCGGCGTGGGGGTGCTGCGGGACGGCGGCTGGCGATCGTGGATGATCCTGGCGGTCTTCTTCGTCCAGAAGGCGGTTCTCACCGGGCTGGCCGGTGGCAGCTTCGGACAGATCCTGGCCAAGGTGGCGGTCGTCCGGCTGGACGGCGGGAAGCTCGGCTGGTGGCGGGCGATCGCCCGCACCGCGATGGTCTGCGTCGTCGTGCCGGCGGTCGTGATCGGTGCCGAGCGCCGGGGCCTCAACGATCTCGTGCTGGGAACGGCGGTCGTCCGTCGGCGCTGATTGGCGGTTATCCAGACAGCGGCGCCCGGTATCAGTAGGGTAACAATGGACGATCTCATCCTGTGCTGACTTGGCTCAGCAATGGGCGCAGGCTACGTTTGTCCAAGCTCAACACGGCGTCCGTGGGGCTTTCTTGCCGTGCGACGCCTCAAGCAATGGAGGAAATCTTGGGCACCAAGAAGCTGATCGCAGTCGCCGCGGGACTGCTCGCCGGGGCATTCGCCCTGTCGGCCTGCGCCCCGCCGCCGGCCCCGGCCCCTGCTCCGGCTCCCGAGCCGGGCACTACGGACACCGCCACGCCGTCTGGTCCGACCGCCGTCTCGGTGATGTGGAACCAGCCGCTGTACTCGCTGAACCAGAACACCACGTTCGGCAACGCCACGGCGAACAACATCATCAAGTACATGACGGATTCGTCCTTCAACTACTACGACAAGGAACTGAACCTGGTTCCTGACACGTCGTACGGCACCTACGAGAAGGTCTCCGACGATCCGCTGACCGTCACCCAGACCCTGGCCGACACGGCCGTATGGTCCGACGGCGTCCCGGTGACCGCGGCCGACATGATCCTCGCCTTCGGCGCGATCAGCGGCAACTTCAACACCGTGAAGGGCGACGACGTCGCGGCCCTCCAGGACGAGAACGGTAACCCGATCCCGGCCGGTGACGGTCAGGTGTACTTCGACTCCACCGACCCGGGCCTGGCGCTGGTGAAGGATCTGCCGACCATCAGCGATGACGGCAAGACCATCACCTACAGCTACAGCAAGCCGTTCGCCGACTGGGAGATCCGTGTCGGTTCGCTCGGCGGTGGCCTGCCGGCCCACATCGTCGCCAAGCGCGCCCTGGGGATCGACGATCCCACCGCGGCCAAGCAGGCGGTCATCGATGCGTTCCAGAAGAACGACAAGGCCGCGCTCTCCAAGCTGGCCAATGTGTGGAGCATCGACTGGAACGTCGTCGAGATGCCCAGCGACACCGATCTGCTGATCGGCTCCGGCCCGTACCGGATCACCGCGTACGAGAAGGACGCCTTCCTCACCGTGACCAAGGACGAGGCCTACAAGGGCGCTCACGCCGGCCAGGTCGACACCATCACCGTCCGTTACAACGAGGATCCGATGGCTGCCGTCCAGGCGCTGCAGAACAACGAGGTGCAGCTCATCTCGCCGCAGGCGACCGCTGACATCCTGACCGCTGTCCAGGGCACTGATGGCGTCACCGTGTTGACCGGTCTCGAAGGCACCTACGAGCACGTCGACCTGACCTTCAACAACGGCGGCCCGTTCGATCCGGCCACCTACGGCGGCGACGCCGACAAGGCCAGCAAGGTTCGTAAGGCCTTCCTGATGACCATCCCGCGGGAGAAGATCGTCAGCGACATCATCAAGCCGCTGTACGCCGAGTCGGCCGTCCGCAACTCCTTCACCGTCACCCCGGGTGCGCCGAACTACGACACGATCGTGGCCGCCAACAAGATGGGCGAGGTCTTCGCAGACGTCGACATCGAGGGTGCGAAGGCTCTGCTGGCCGAGGCCGGCGCCAAGGCCCCGAAGGTCCGCATCCTGTACGGCGCGTCCAACGTCCGTCGTCAGCAGCAGTTCGCGCTGATCAAGGATTCGGCTGAGCAGGCCGGCTTCGAGGTCATCGACTCCGGTTCCGATACCTGGGGTCAGAAGCTGGGCGACGGTTCCTACGACGCCTCGCTGTTCGGCTGGCAGTCCACCTCCACCGCGTTGACCGAGTCCGATGCGAACTACCGCACCGGTGGCTTGAACAACTTCGGTGGCTACTCCAGCAAGAAGGTCGACGGGCTGTTCGATGAGCTCCAGACCGCGGTCGAACCGGCTGAGCAGGATCGCATCCTCGGCGACATCGAGGCGCAGCTGGTTGCCGACAACTTCGGTGTGACCATCTTCCAGTTCCCGTCCGTGACGGCGTTCAAGGCGAACGTGACCGGTGTCGATCCGATCACCATCGCCCCGACGATCTTCTACGGATTCTGGAACTGGCAGGTCACTGCCTGATCGGAAAAAGGGCTTCGTGATCGCAATCTGATCACGAAGTTCTCCCCGGTGGGGCGTTGGGTGCAATATCCTGACGCCCCACCGGCCTGTTCGGCAGGGAACACTGAAAGTTAACTGATGATCCGATTTCTATTGAGACGCCTGGGGCTGGCGCTCGGCACATTGCTGGTGCTGTCCTTCATCGTCCACTTCATGGTCGACCTGGCCATCGACCCGCTGGACGACCTGCGTCAGAGCACCGCGGGCAACAAAGCCGAGCTGATCGCCCGTCGCGAGGCCATGCTGATGCTCGATCAGCCCTGGCTGACCCGCTACTGGAGTTGGCTGTCGGGATTCCTCCAGGGCGATCCCGGATACGCCTGGCGTACCGCGCAGCCGGTCGTGGACGTGATGGGCAGCGCGATCGCCGCCTCCGTCACGCTGATCTTCGCCTCGACGATCCTGGCACTGCTGCTGGGCATCATGATCGGCATCGTCAGCGCGCTGCGGCAGTACACCGCCTTCGACTACTCCATCACCTTCGTCTCCTTCGTGCTGTACTCGCTGCCGGTCTTCTGGGTCGCGGTGCTGCTCAAGCAATTCATGGCCATCGGCCTCAATGACTTTCTCAACGCGCCGGCGCTGAACATCCCGCTCACGGTCGGCATCTCGATCGTGGCCGGCCTGTTCTGGGCGGGCGCGCTCGGCGGCGACCTACGCCGCAAGCTGGCCATCTTCGGCATCGGTGCCGGAATCACGGCCGGAATGTGGATCTTCATCCTGTACTCGGGCTGGCTGAACACCCCGGCCATCGGGCTGATCGGGCTGGCGATCCTCGGCCTGGGGACGGCCTTGGTCGTCACCTTGATGTTCGCCGGCATCAACAACAAGCGCGCGCTGTATTCCGCGCTCACCACGGCGGTCGTCGGGCTGGCGCTCTACTACCCGCTCCAGTGGCTGTTCTACCTCTACGAGATGAACATGGCCTGGATGATGGGCCTGCTGGTGGTCGCGATCCTGATGGCGATGGGCATCGGCTGGCTGTGGGGCGGTCCCGACCGCGGCGTCTCGATGCGAGGCGCCGTCATCGTCGGAATCGTGATGAGCTTCCTGATGTACATCGACCGGATCATGCAGGTCTACCCCTACTTCTTCCGGCACACCCTGATCAAGGGACGCCCGGTCGCCACGATCGGCGCCAGCACCCCGAACCTGACCGGCGACTTCTGGCTGATGCAGCTCGACCGCTTCATGCACCTGCTGCTGCCGACCATCGCCCTGGTGCTGATCTCCTTCGCCTCCTACACCCGCTACCAGCGCGGTTCGATGCTGGAAGTGATGTCGCAGGATTACATCCGCACCGCGCGCGCCAAGGGCCTGCCCGAGCGCGTGGTGATCACCCGGCACGCGCTGCGCAATGCGCTGATGCCGCTCGCCTCGATCATCCCGGTCGACCTGGTCTCGCTGATCGGCGGCGCGGTGATCACCGAGACCATCTTCGGCTGGCACGGGATGGGCAAGATGTTCATCGACTCGCTGAAGGGCAGTGAGATCGACCCGGTGATGGCCTACGTGATGCTCACCGGAGCACTGGCGATTCTCGCCAACCTGGCAGCGGATCTGCTGTATGCCGTCCTCGACCCACGGATTCGGGTGAACGCATGACCGACGAACGTCCCAACGAAGAACCGCAGCTGCCGAGCGAGCAGGGCACCCCGGGCATCGTCCCCGGCGAGCAGCTTCCCGAACCGTCCGAGACGACGGAGGACGCGACCGGCCGCGGCGAGGGCATCGGCGAAGCGAAAGAGGTCGAAGGCCTCTCCCAGGGTCAGGTCGTCTGGCGTCGGTTCATCCGCCACAAGGGCGCGATCTTCGGCGTGGTGACCCTCGGCCTGGTCGCGCTGCTGGCGATCAGCGCGATGGGGATCGGCCCGATCCCCGGCTGGTGGCTGTGGCAGGATCCGATGAAGCCGCTCACCCAGGTGAATCAGGGCGTGCCGACGCTCACTCTGCCGACCTGGCTGGGCGGGCCCGGCTTCGAGGTCGGCGAACATCCGTTCGGTCAGGACAACATCGGGCGCGACAACTTCGCGGCGGTGATGGCCGGCATCAAGACCTCGCTGCTGGTGATGACGGTGCTCGGCCTGACCGCCCTGGTGATCGGTGTGACCATCGGCTCGCTGGCCGGCTACTACCGTGGCAAGCTCGACACCTTCCTGATGCGGCTCACCGACCTGGCGATCACGCTGCCGGTGATCGTGCTCGGCGCGGTGCTGGGCCGGCTGATCGGTGGTGCGCCCACCAAGTTCGGGCTGCCGCTGGAAGTGGGGCAGTGGATCACGGCGAACATGCCGCTGCTGCTGGGCTTCGCCCTGGGCATGATCCTGTGGCCGTCCCTGGCCCGACTGGTGCGGGCGGAGTTCCTGAGCCTGCGGGAGCGGGAATTCGTCGATTCGGCCCGGGTGGCGGGCGCCTCCGACTGGCGGATCATCACCAAGCACATCCTGCCCAACGCGATCGGCGTCATCATCGTCAACACCACCCTGCTGATGTCGGCGGCGGTGGTGCTGGAGACCGCGCTGAGCTTCCTCGGCTTCGGCATCAACCCGCCCAACGTGTCGCTGGGCGCGCTGATCTCGATGAACCAGAGCGCCTTCCAGACCCGGCCGTGGCTGTTCTGGTGGCCCGGTCTGTTCATCATCCTGATCGCGCTGAGCATCAACTTCATCGGCGACGGTCTGCGCGACGCCTTCGACCCGCGCACCAAGCGCATCCCGTCCAAGCGTGAGATGGACAAGGCGCTCAGCAGGATCTCGCCCGCCAACGCCCAGGAGGTGGCCTCATGAGCAAGCCGCAAGAGGTGGGACTCGACGGGGCAATCCGCCTTTCCCGGCGGATCGGCGACGGCGACATCAAGCGTGGCGACACCATTCTTGAGGTGCGCGACCTGGGCGTGAAATTCTGGGTGAACGGGGAGTGGTTCGACGCCGCCGACGAGGTCAACTACGAGCTGAAGGCCGGCGAGGTGCTGGCGATCGTGGGCGAATCCGGCTCCGGCAAGACCCAGTCGTCGATGAGCCTGATCGGCCTGCTGCCCTCCAACGGACGGGCTGTGGGCTCGG
>Ga0102832_1000575_pt3 | contig 40245 bp, 51 predicted proteins | sample EBPBio282013_DNA_FD_88942 | JGI IMG/M metagenome (GOLD analysis project Ga0102832, IMG submission 88942) | Wastewater treatment Type I Accumulibacter community from EBPR Bioreactor in Madison, WI, USA - Reactor 2_5/28/2013_ DNA (Illumina Assembly) | ecosystem: Engineered > Bioreactor > EBPR >... | reverse complement strand
CCCAGCCTTGACGAAGTAGCCCGCTGGGTCTTAAGCTATGGCGCAGAGGCTGAGGTTTTGGCGCCATCAGATTTAAGAGACAAAATGCAGAGCACCTTGGCAAAAGCTCTAGAGAACTATAAAAGCTCAAATAGTACTTTAGCGACATAGCAAGCGAACATAGCAAACAGCAAAAGAGGCGGCGTTGGCAAAGCAGCAAAAACCCATTCAGATTAGAGAGGGTGATTCTGCTTATCACAAGAAAGCCTTCATTACTATCTTGCAGTTGGCCTATAGCGGCGAGCGGGCGGCAGCCCGTGCCTATGCCGGTCATTGGCGCTCTTTGCCGCCGGGCTACGAGCGCGAAACCATCGCCCGCATAGAGAAAGAAGAAGTAGAACACCGTCAGACGGTCGGCAAGATGCTGCACGAGCTAAATGCCAAACCAGCACTGTGGCGCGAGATCTTGATGAACTTCATCGGCAACTGCGCCTATGTCGGCTGTTTCTTTACCGGCTGGTTTTTGCCTATGTATTTTGCCGGTAAACTTGAAAACGACAATGTCAAAGAATACGATGTCGCCGCTGCGCATGCCCATGCTCTAGGGCTAGACCATCTGCTGCCGGCACTGCACGAAATGTCAAAAACCGAAGCCGAGCACGAACTATTTTTCAGCCGTTGTGTCAGCAATCACTGGCTCTTAAAGCCTGTCAGGGCAATAGTGGGCTGGGACCCGCAGATTGTGCTGGCAAAATATGCAGACGAACCCTAAGCAAACCAAAACCTAAACAAACCAAACACTAGACAAAACAAAAACTCTAGTACAAATAAGGCAATATCTTAAACCTGGCCTCAACTACTTGTACCGGCTCAAGTTTTTCGCCTTCATCTTGCACTACTTCTATTTGGGTGCCCTCAAGAGTCTCGGGCAGATCTTCCATTGCTAAACGCAAGGCTTCTTCGCGTTCGTTCTTTTTCACCAACCAGGTCATTACTATAAACACACCCGGCAGTGCCAAAAGAGGCAACCAAGCCCCTTGCAAAAGAGGCAGTGCAGCCATAGCAAGCAATAAACCCAGACAAGCGGGATAGGCAACCAACTGACTCAAACGCGAACTGCGACCTTTGACGATTAGCACCAAAGACAGTGCCAGAAAGACTAAAAATGCATAGGGCAAGCTGACACCCTTAAGCAAACAAAAATTTAAACGGCGACAAAGAATCGAACTCATTATAAAGAGCGAAAGATAGCTGCCATAGCCAAGATAAGCAAAGAGCAGTGCACTATCTAAGGGCTTGCCGATAAAGCGCCGACCTTTAGCTAGAGCCTTATTGACGAAAACTAGAAAAATTAAAGCATAGGCGCAGTAGTCGAAGACATTAAGAAAATCATGCCGCATCGGTTTGGCTACAGCGTATATGGGCAAAACCAACCATACCACCACCAGCAGTATCAGCAAAGACAAATAGGCAAAGATGTTTGGAATGATAAAGCTGAACTTGAGGGTCGGCAGTTTCATCTATTTCAAGGCGCCTGCCCCTAAAAGTTTGAGTGTAAAACGCAGCAGTTCTTCAGCTGTATCGCGGGGCACACCGGCTTTCTCGGCTTCTTTCAAGGCACTTTGAATTTCGGTTGGCGTATAGCCGTAGTGACTCAATATGTCGGTCACTTCCTCTATGACTGCATGCTGCCCCTTGGTCTGAGCCGGGTTAGCAATTGTCTTGCCGCGGGCGGCGGCAAAGTCTTCCATCTTGGTCTTCAATTCTAAAATGATGCGCTGCGCCACTTTAGCACCGACACCTGGAGCCTGCGAAATCATCTTTTGATTTTCAGATGTGACAGCCTCGACCAAGGTATCGACACCGAGGGTGCCCACCAGAGCCAGAGCTAAGCGAGGTCCGATGCCTGTCACCGATTGCAAGAGCGTAAACATCTGGCGTTCGTCATGACGGGCAAAGCCAAAGATGGTCCATTCGGTCTCTCTTATTGCCACAGAAACATGCACCGTCGCCTGGTCGCCCGGCTGCCCGACGGTCATCAAAGTGCTGTGGGCGACAGCCACTTCAAAGCCGACACCGCCGACATCTATGACCAACCGGTCCACCGGTCCACCGCTCATTTCTTTGGCGATGATTTCGCCCTTGAGATAGGCTAGCATTGCTTATACCCCAGCACCTAAAAAGAAACGCCCAACCGCAAAATAAAGTTGAGCGCTCTGAAAATATCGGGGCGAGAGGATTTGAAACTCCGGGTTTTAGCGCTCGCAAGGCTCATTTAGGCATTTCATAGAGTAGAAATTCGTATATACAAAAATAGTATTACATATATCCTGATTTTGTTCGTTATCATGAGGTTGGACTATGACCGTACCGCTAAGCTTCTTTATGAAACGCCAAAAAACAGACAAAATTTTGACCGTTTTCGACGAGCACGTTCCGGGCCTCGGCGTCCGGGTTAATCGCTCCGGCAGGCAAGTTTTTATCCTGAAATTCAACTTAAAAGGCCGCGCGGTATGGCGGACCCTTGGCTCTACTGACTTCATGACTCTAGACCAGGCGCGCCGGCTAGCTAGCAGGATGAAGGCTCTAGCCAGGGGCGGCGACGATCCGACCGATCTAATTCAAAGCTTCCAGATAAAAGAAGGAATCGCGCTTCAAGGCGTTATTGACGTCTCGCGCTTTGCCGAAATCTATATAGATCGTCATGCCCGTGAGCATAAAAAGAGCTGGAAGAAGGACGAGCAACGGCTCAAATTTTACGTCCTTCCGGTCCTCGGCAAACGAGGATTGTCGGAGATAAGTCGCGACGACCTCTCTCGCCTTCATCGAGAGATCGGGAAGCGGTCTCACTATTCAGCCAACCGGGTGATCGAGCAGCTTCACACGATGTTCAGGTTAGCGACGATCTGGGGATATCTGCCGGAGACTTGGCCGAATCCGGCAAGTGGAATCAAGCAGTATAAAGAGAGAGCTCGCGACCGCTTTGTCTTGCCCTCGGAAATGCCCCGGCTCGCTGCAGCGATAGCCGCGCACGAAGATCCGTTCGTTCGCGCCGCTCTTCAACTCTATTTGTATACAGGTATGCGTAAGATGGAACTGCTCTCGCTCAGGTGGTCCTATGTTGACCTCGAGTTCGGCGAGATTCGACTTCCAGATACAAAAAACGGACGGCCGCATCGAATCCCGCTCGCCGCTCCGGCGCTCAAAATATTGGCTTCTTTACCCAAGAAGGGCATTAACCCTTATGTTTTTCCGGGCAAGATTGCCGGCACTCATTTGTCGAGGATTGATAAAGCTTGGCAGAAGATCCGGAAGGAAGCGAGATTAGAAGATGTTCGACTTCACGACTTACGAAGAACGGTCGGATCTTGGGTCGTCCAGAGCTCGAAGAACTTAACAATCGTCGGCGATATTCTTAATCAAACGAATCAAAACGTAACAAGAGTTTACAGTCGATTCACTAACGATCATGTTCGCGACGCGCTAAACGCTCATGCGGCGCAGCTTTCGGAATACTTTTAATCTTTAGTTTCCTCTTGACGCGAAACGTCGTTTTCTCAGGTCAAGAGGCGATTTCTGAGACCTTCTATTACTGCGAGTCGTAGACCTCAAAGCCTGAATAGTTGGGCTAATTGCTCTCAGAACGGAATCTATCACGCGCCCGGCCGGTTGGCTTGCTTAACAATTCAAAGAGAGCTTTTACTAAAGCCCGTTCCAGGTCGATTATATCCAGTAGAGATAAGACGGCGAGACCATAGATTAAGGCTGAATATATTATGAGCCTGTTCTAATGTTGGTAATGTCGATTTAATGTTTGTTTCTTATTACGGCTATGGAAGATTTTTGATTACGAAGATCGGTAGTAATCGATCGCTATTAGAGAAACGCTGCAAAAAACACATTAAATCGACATTTCTGACATGAGAACCGACTCATAAACCATGCCAAGGATTTACATCAAAATAAATCTCGATTATCGTTGACTGTTTATTGGTACCGCCGGTGATATCAAACGGAGTGATAGTAATGGCAGAAGGTATATTAAACGAACATCAAAGGTTGGCCGAGGCTCTTCTCGGAGAACTGCGATCTTTATCGAATGCTCTTCGAATCGAAGATCCAAGGTTTCATGGTTTCGCTTCGGTGAAAGCAGCATGGAAGCTTGATGATGGTTATCTCGAGGCTACTCTTACAGCCTTGGAATCCGGTGTCGTTCTGGAAACCAGTTTTCAAAATTTCAAGACTGGTCGAATCCAGACCGAGAGAGTCGATCTGTATTGTGATGTCAACATAGTGGTAACGCCAAGTGCCGAAGCAAGCTAAACGCCTTTGTCGATGGGTCTTTTGCAAGAACGCCTCCTATGGTCCCTATTGCCCGGACCACATAGAGGCAGCTCGCAAGCGTGAGCAGTCGCAACGAACGACGCCACCTAATCCGTTCTACAAGACTATTGCTTGGCAGAACCTAAGAGAGTTTATCCTCGCTCGCGATCCTATATGTAAGGCTTGCAGGAAGGTTGCTTCGAAAGAAGCCGATCACATAATCGCCCTTTCAGATGGCGGCGAAGCGCTCGATCCCGATAACTGTCAGGGATTATGCAAGAGCTGTCATAGCAAGAAGACGGCAAAGGAAAATGGTCGATTCACTAAGAAGACTTATCCTGGCAGGATTCGCTAGCCTTTTAGCGGCTTCTGGGGTACTATTCGAGAAGCTCTTCAAGAGCCTTCATTTTCCGGGTCAAAACAGTCAATTATGAGAGGTTTTTAATTAAATTCTGTTAATAATTGGCACTTCTATTAACTTTCTTTAAGAAAATCATAGTTTTCTTAACCCGTTCTAATAAAAGTAGCCAAGGGGGTCGAAAAATCTAGACCCTCATCCACTGGATCGCGCGGTGGACCTCGAACTTATTTTCGCGAAAATCGGACCCCGGGGTCCGTAATTCGAAACGCCCACGGGGCGCTGGTTTCGGGGATTTAGGGCAAAAATCGAGCGATCCCGATCGCCTGCAAAGCCCATAAGGCGAGCCTTTCGGGTTTTTTTTATCCCATTTTCAAGCAAGCCGCTACCACGTTTCAAGCAACTCGTCAATAGAGGTTAGACAAGTTTAATGCCGCCCAGAGGAAGACCGCCGAAGCCTACGGCTCTAAAAATCCTACAAGGCAATCCAGGCAAGCGAAAGCTGAATCCGGACGAGCCGAAGCCTTCTGCTCCGCGCAAGAAGCGACCGCCTGAGCATTTGCATAGATACGCTAAAGAGCTTTGGATTCAATACGTCCCGGAGCTCGAGCGGCTCGGACTGCTCAGCTTGCTTGATACGGGGCTTTTAGAGATGGGCTGTACCGCTTATGCGGAATGGCGGCTCGCTCACGAAGCCCTCGAGGAGCACGGGCGAATTCAGGAAATTATTCGCGAGGGCGGTTCTATCTACCGACAACAATCGCCGGAGGTGAGTATGGCCAAACAAGCTTACGAGCAGTATCGTGGCTTTTGTAATGAATTCGGGCTATCACCGGCTAGCCGAACCAGGATTAACGGGCCGTCGTCCGGTGATCTGAATGCCAAAGAAGAAGAGCGCTTCTTCGGATAAGTCCGCCAACAAAGGCGGGCGACCTAAGAAACTGCCGGCGGTGCCTCGTCTACAGTGCTTAGCGCCGAGTGAGTGTTATTTCGATCTCTACTACTGGGACGAAGACGCCGCTCAGCTGATAATCGACTTTGCTAGTAAATACTGCCGGCATATCAAAGGCGAATGGGCCGGGCGTCCGGTAGAGCTCGATCAATGGGAAGTCGAGATCCTCCGAACCGTGTTTGGATGGAAGCGGAAGAGCGACGGAAATCGCCGCTTCTCGACGCTATACCTCGAAGTCCCTAGAAAAAATGGTAAGAGCTTGATCGCGTCCGTGATCGGGCTTTTTCTTTTGCTTTGCGACAAAGAGCCAGGCGCCGAGGTCTACTCGGCCGCGACCGATCGCCGGCAAGCTGGCTTAGTTTTCAATACAGCTAAGCAGATGGTCAAGAAAGATCCGGCGCTTTCTCGGCGCGCAAAGCCGTTCAAGCAAACGATCGTCGTCGAGAAGACGGATTCCGTTTATGAAGTCCTCTCCGCGGAAGCTTTCACAAAAGACGGCTTGAACGCTCACGGGATTATTTTCGACGAGCTTCACGCTCAGCCGACCAGGGATCTCTACGACGTGTTAAGGACTTCGGTCGGAGCTCGCCGGCAACCGCTAGAAGTTTATATCACGACTGCCGGAACCAGCTTAGAATCAATATGTTATGAGGTTCACGACTACGCGATCAAGGTTCGCGACGGTATTATCCGCGATGATACGTTCTTCGGTAAGATTTACGCGGCGGAAGCCGATGACGACTGGACAAGTCCGGAAGTTTGGGCGAAAGCTAATCCGGGACTAGGAACGTCAGTAAAGATCGAATATCTACAGAAAAGATGCAATGAAGCCAAGGCGAAGCCAAGCTTCTTAAACACTTTCAAGCGATTACATTTGAACATCTGGACGGGCGAAGGCCAATCTTGGTTGCCTTGGGATCTTTGGGCTAAGCGCGCGGGCGATTACAGCCTGGAGAGCCTGTTAGGTCAAAAATGCTGGATCGGTTTGGACTTATCAAAGCGGATAGATATAACTGCGATGACCGCGGTTTTCTTCGACGAAGAAATAAACGGACTGAAGTCGATTCATAAATTCTGGATGCCGGAAGATCGAGCGGAAGAGCGCGCGGCCCAGGACCGCGTTCCTTATTTGCAATGGGCCGAGCAAGGCTTTCTAGAGCTCACGGAAGGTAACGTCGTCGATTATCAGGTCGTTTTCAACGAGATCCTAGACTGGCATGATAAGTTTGACGTCGTCGAGACGGTCCTTGATCGATGGGGCTCGACCGCTATTTCGTCAGCTCTCCAAAAGCGGGACATAGAGCCGGTCGAATTCGGTCAGGGCTATAGAGATATGTCGCCGGCGATGAAGGATCTCGAGGCGTTGATCATGCAAGCGCGCTTTCTTCACCCAAATAATCCGCTTATGAATTGGATGATGAGCTCGGTCGTTATCAAGACTGACGAAGCGGACAACATAAAACCCGATAAACGGAAATCTAGAAATAGAATAGATGGACCGGTATCGCTTATAATGGCGTCGGGCCGCTGTCTTGCCAGTACCGAAGATCTATCAAGTGTATATGACGAAGGGGATCTAAAGATTATATGATTTCGCTCGATTTGCGGGATGTCGTTTGTTTTCTGGGAGCTGTTAGTTTGCTCGTCGGAAGTTTCTTGCTCAGCTTGCCGGCGGGGCTTATCTGTTTAGGTGTCGTTTTAATTCTTGCCTCGATATTCTTTGAGGCTCACAAAGGGGGCGAGAATGGGACTGATAGCCAATCTAAGAAAGAGATGGACTGAGCCGATCGAGTTTATCGGCCGCTCTTCTAAGTATTCTCTAGCAAATCCAAGCCAAGAATTCATTCAGCTTGTCGCCGCGTCGCAGACTTCCGACGCTTCGGTCGCGGTATCGCCGGAAGTGGCACTAAAGACAATGGGCCTATATGCGGCGATAACGACGATCGTAGAACCGCTTTCGCATATGCCGATCCCGGTGATGGAAGTAGACGGAAGGAATCGAACCAGACTTAGAAGCCATCCGGTTTGGCGAATTCTGAATCAGGTTTTTAATGATGAGCAGCATTCGATGGAAGGCCGCGAAATGCTCCTAGGGCACTACATTTTAAGGGGTAACGCTTACGGACAAATTTTAAGAGACAGGTCAGGAAGGGCGGCTCAAGTGTGGCCGCTTCATCCGGATCGCATGAAAATAGAAAGAAGAAGCGAGAAGCTTGTCTATATCTATATGGACGCAAACGGCGACGAATGGACTCTTCAGAAAGAGAACGTGTTGCACTTGCGCAACGTGCTAGATTCGGAGGGCGTGAGCGGAGTCGGCTTTATCAGACGGGCCGCTAATGCGATCGGCTTGACGATTGCAACCGAAAGATATGCTTCCAAGCTTTACGCGAACGGCGCGCGGCCCTCCGGTGTTCTGAAGCATCCGGGCAAACTGAAGGATGCCGCTTATGAGCGGCTCAAGAAGGAATTCGCGGACAAGTATCAAGGGATCGAAAATCTCGGCAAAGTCGCCATCCTCGAAGAGGGTATGGACTGGCAAAAGATGGGCTTTACAGCTGAAGAATCGCAGCTGATCGAATCTAGAAAATTTCAAATCGAAGATATCGCCCGCGGTTTGCGCGTTCCCGGCCATAAAGTAGGACTTCTAGACAAAGCGACTTTCTCGAACATTGAGCACCAAAATTTAGAATTCGTTGTTTTTACATTGATGGGACATGCTCGCCGCTTCGAGCTAACTTGTGAAAGAGATCTTTTGACCGAGAAAGAAAGAGAGTCGGTCGAGCTCCGGTATAATTTCAATTCGCTTTTGCGCGGCGATATCAAAACCAGATCCGAAGCCTACGCGATCGGCCGCATGTGGGGATGGATGTCGGCGGACGACGTCCGCGAGCTCGAGGATCTCGATCCGCTTCCGGAGAATCAGGGTCAAATCTATCTTCTTCCGCAAAACTATATTGACGCTCGCAAGATCGACGAGGTGACGCCGAGCTCGAAGCCGCTCGCGCCGGCAGAACAAAGCACTCCTAGATCTAGAAGTGAAAACGACCTATTTAGACCGGCTTACCGTCAGGCTTTCATGGTGACTTTAGTTGATGCGTGCAATCGGATAGTCAGAAAAGAGGCAAAAGCGGCAGAAAACGCCTTAAAATCAGCCTCTCTGAAGGGCTCACCGGAGCAATTCAGGGCTAAAATAGCCGCTTTTTACGACGAATTCGAGGCGGAAGTCTTGTCAAATATTGATACTTTAGCCGTCTCTTTTGGCTACATGGTCGCAGAAAACGACGTCAGAAGGCAGGAAGAGATCCGAGAAAAGGCTAAAAATGTGGCTAAAAATGCCCTTCTAGACGGCGAAAACGCTCTAGTTTTGCACGATTTTTCAAGCCCGGAAGTCGCATATCTAGCTATATCTCGCACGATCGCCACTTGGCGCAGCGATCGAGCTAAGGAAATCGCCAACGCCGTGATCGACGACCTAGATTCTTATGCCAAGGAGGCTTTACGTATATGCGCTTGATTTTTTCGTTCCTTGTTTGCTTTATTTGCTTGGTATCGCCCGCGGTGGCTTCCGATCTGCAGTTAAAGCCGCCAATAGTCGCCGGATCATCTGCCACTAGCGGCGATTCCGCTCCGCCGGCGGAAAATAAGAATCAAGAAGCTAAGAAAGAAGAGAAAGTAAAGGTGTTCGCGGAGCCGGCTTATGTCTATTTTGACGAAGCGGGCAAAGAGCATATAGTTAAGCGCTCTTCGGTGCCTGCGAAATATCTAGATAACTTCAGTAATAGGCATCCGAAAGTTTCAGCAATAGCCCGCGCGGCTCGAAAAATTGCGGTCGGTTGGGTAACTCCGGCGTTAAATTTGGTTGGCGCAATCAATAATATTTGAGGATCTGAAAATGGACAAAGAGCAACACGCGAAAGCGCTTCAACGCCGGACAAATCACGGCGTTATCAAGCTAGAGACCAGGGCGGAGGGCTCAGGTCTTCAAATGCTCGCCGGTCATGGGGCGGTTTTCAATCAAGAAACTGTAATCCAGGATTGGTGGTATGACTACAGGGAAAAGATTTTGCCGGGCGCTTTCGCGCAAGACATCGCCGGCGGTGCCGACGTTCGAGCACTCGTCGATCACTTGGCGACCAAGGTCATCGCGCGGACTAAAAACAAGACGCTCAGGCTTTCCGAAGATACGATCGGGCTTTATTCCGAGATCGATCCTTCTGACACTACCGACGGACGTGACATAGTCGAGAAGGTTCGCCGCGGCGACGTCGACGGGATGTCGATCGGCTTTTTTATTCGCAAGCAGCAATGGACCGAGAGTAAAGACGAGATGGATCTTCGCGAGATTCTCGACGTGCAGCTCGTCGACGTCTCGCCCGTGACCTTCCCGGCTTACCCGCAAACCGATATCTCGGCTAGAAATCTGCTTCAGGATTCGGAGCTCGACGAGCTCAAGAAGATCGGACGCTTGATTTGTAGAGCGAAAACGGATCGACTAAAAGAAGGCGACGAGGAAGAAGCCGAGCGACTGATCGAGCAATTGAGAAAGATCTTTAGAAAGGATCGCGTAATCGAAGAAGCGCCGGCGCCGGCTTTTAATCAGCTTTTGCTAATAGAACGAGAACTAGAGCTCCTCACTTTAGAAGACTGAGCTCGCAACCCAAAAAAACGGAGTAAACGAAATGATCAAAAAACTAATCGCGCTTGTAGCTCTCTTCTTTGGCTTGTGTTTTTCGCCGGCATTCGCCGACGAGGTAAGCACTCCGCCCGCGCCTGAGTTTAAGCAGTACCAGCGCGATGGTGTGATCGATCCTTCGCTCGCAGGTTTAGCGAAAGAGCTTAGCGAGCAAGCGAAAGTGATAGCCGATCTACAAGAAAACTCTCGCTTAGATAACGAGCTGAGCAAACAATCTAAATTTATAGACGGTCTAAGAGATCGGATCTATGCTTTGGAAGTAGGTTTTAACGGTAATACCTTAAATCAGTATGTCGACGATATCGCAGAGCGCTTGAAGAAACTAGAAGCGAGATGCAAAGCTGATTGCAATTACTTCTCGACCAGCGAAGTCGAAATAAACAAACGGCTTGCTCGCCTGGAAGAGAAAGTATCTAGACTGATCAAGATCCTGAAGCTGCAGAAAGAAGCGGTTAAGTAGCTTGACATAATTTCCGCTTACCGGATATTATCGAATCTCAAGATAACCGGCTTTTCGATCTCCGAGTAGAGAGATTTGACGGGCGCAAGAGCAAAACCCCGAAGGGCTAACGCCGACTTGCTTGACGCTTTATTTTAGCGTCGCGCTCGTTGGCGTTTTTTTTAGTCTCAACGATTGCGGCGCGCATATACAAAAGGGATATGAAAAATGCCGCAAGAAACAGCAAATCATTATCAAGAGAAATATATCAAAGCTCTTAACGAAGCTAGATCTATTCTAGATACCGCCAAGAAAGAAAATCGCGATTTTACCGGCGAAGAGCTCACTGCTTATAATCGCGCGAAAGACGAAGTGGCTCGATATAAAGAGCTGGCAAAAGACGAAGTCGAATTCGACAAAGAGCAAAGGCACGTCGACAAATCCAAAGAAGTTTTAGAGCGAGCCATCCGTCCGGGCGTCGAAGCCGTGCCCGCTAAGTCGGAGAAAGAAGCGCAAGAGCTCCGATACTTGTCTCACGCGGTCCGCGAAGTAGTCCGGAAGAAGCCCGATCTATTTACAGACGAAACCCGCGCGCAGGAATTCGCGGAGTTTCTGAGAACCGGCGTCGTCGGTCTTAAGATGCATGAAACCCGCGCGCAGCAAGCCGATCTCGGCGTCGTCGGTGGCTACTTCTTGCCCCCGATCTCTATGATCGCCGGCATCATGAAAAACGTTGACGATCTCGTTCAGCTGCGGAGCGTTGCGAGCAAGTTTCAAGTCGCCTTGGGTCAAGATCTCGGACAAATCGAACTAACCGACGATGCGGACGATTTTGACTTCACTTCCGAACTCGCGACCGGCAATTTGCAAAGCGATCTAACCTTCGGTAAGCGGGTTTTGAAAACTCAGCCGCTCGCGAAGCGCGTCAAGATCTCAAATAAATTGATCGCAGCTAGTACGATCGACTTTGTTTCTTATGTTATGAGCCGCCTATCCTACAAGCTCGGCTCTACCGAAGAACAAGCCATGATGACCCATAACGGCGTTAATGGACCTCTCGGTCTTTTCGTCGCTCACTCCGCCGGCATTCCTTCAAGCCGCGACGTCGCGACCGGTAACACTACCGCGGCCGCCACTTTTGACGGACTGAAAAATGCTAAATGGGCTCTTAAGCCTCAATATAGAGTATCGCCTAGCCTTCGCTGGCTGTTTAACTCCGACGCTCTTCTGAAGCTAGACCTCGAGAAGGACGCCAATGATCATTACATCTGGCAACCGTCTGTTATTGCCGGCGAGCCCGATAAAGTCTTGAATATCCCGGTGATTGAATCGCGCTTCTGCCCGAATACTTTCGTCGCGAACGCCTACGTCGGGATGCTTGGCGATTTCAGCTATCTATATATTGTCGATGCGATGAACATGCAGATCAAAGTATTGAACGAAATGTACGCTGAACAGAACCAAACAGGATTCATTCTAAGATCTGAATTCGACGCTCGTCCGATGCTGGCCGAAGCCTTCGTTCGCGTGAAGCTTGCCGCTTCGTAATCGCGGCGATTAAGTAGATGCAAAATCCGCCGCCGGTATCGGCGGCGGTATCAATAGAAGGTAAAAACAAAAATGGGTCAATTAACTAACGAAAGAGATATTCGTAGCGCCATGGGATACCAGGCGGCCGGAACTACCGACGTTAACGGAACCTCGATCGATACTGCCGGCGCCGGCAAATCGATCGCTTTCGTGGGAAGTGTTGGGGCTATCGTTTCCGGCGGCGTTCAGTCTGTGAAAATTCAATATTCCGATGATAATTCAAGCTGGAGCGACGTCGCCGGAGCCGAAAAGGTTCTCGCCGATACTGACGACGACAAGACTTTCGCGATCGAGATCGCCTTTTGCCTGCATAGGTACTATAGAGCGGTGCTCTTGCGAGAAACTCAAAATTGCACTTTGAACGCGATTCTCGCATTTATCGGCGATCTTCTTGTCGAACCGGCTCCGGCACATTCTAGCCATGACGGCGCCGTCCAGGTAGCCGCGGGCTAAGCTTTCCTCGCCACACATCCCCGAAAACGGGGCGCTAAGCGCCCCTTATTCGGAATTTAAAACCCTTTCAATCGGAGCTTGATTTCTAAAATGGCAAAATCAGAAAAAATGGTAAACGTAAAAATGCGCGCGACTTGCGCTCTTCCCGATCTCGTCGCTCGCGCGGGGAAGGTTGTAGCTCTTCCCGAATCGCTCGCAAATAAGCTTATCGAAGGCGAATATGCCGAGCTCAGTAAAGAGCAACCGTCGCCGGAGCCCGTAGCCGAGCCGAGCGAAATCTAATGAGCGCTCCGAAGGTGACGACGCCCGCCTCTTCCGCGCCGGTCTCTCTTGCCGAAACTAAGGCATTTCTAGAGATCGCGGCGGACGATACTAGCTTTGATTCGCTCTTGCTCGAGCTGATCGCTGAGAAGACTAAAGAAGCCGAAGATCTTATGGCGCGGGCGCTCGTCACTCGGACGCTAAAATGGTACTTGGACGATTGGAACGCGAACGCCGATCGGATCATCGAGATACCCGTCGCCCCGGTTCAATCAAGCGGATTTTCGATCGAATACTACAACTCGGAAAACGTTTTGACGACTTGGTCTAGTGCCGAATACGAGCTCGACGTGATTTCGGAGCCGGCTAGAATTAGACCGAAGTCAGGATATAGCTATCCCGAAGTCTACGATCGATTGAACGCGATCGCTATTACTTTTAAAGCTGGCAAAGATAGCCCGACTGAGATCGAGAGCGATATTAAAGGCGCGATCAAAGTCCTGATCGCTAATCGCTTCAGATTCCGCGAAGACGAATCGATCGGAGCTCAGGTGACAGATAAGGAAGCGGCATTCAAGGTTTTGAACGGCTATAGATTGAGGTATTTCGCGTGAGACTTTCCGCCGGCGAGCTGAACAGAAGAATCGCTTTCGAAGAGAAGTCAACGACTTACGACGAGAATCGCTCGCGCGTTGAAACCTGGTCGACCTTCTCGGCTTTCGTGCCGGCAAAAGTCGTCCCGGTCTCTGGGACTGACGGCGTCCTCGTCGGAGAGCAAGCCGCGCAGACTAGGGCCGAATTCTGGATCAGGTTTCGCGAAGATATAAAAACGGAACATCGAATAAACTACAACGGGCGGATTTTCGATATTTTAGATATCGCAGAAATCGATCGCCGGCACGGACTGAAAATCGCAGCAATTGAGCGGAGGGCTTCTTGATGAAACTGCCCGAAGGCGCTCTTTGCGAAGTGATTCTCGCTTCTTCTGAAGTCCAGGCTTTGATCGCCGGCCGCCTTTTCGAGCATCCGGCGCCGAAAAACACGGCTTACCCTTTTGTCAGCTATCAAAGAATCTCGACCGTGCCGCGGTTGAATCTAAACGGACGGAGCTCGCTTTCGGGTGTTCGAATCCAGCTTAATTGTTATGCCTCGAGAGGTCCAATCGTCACTGAAGTATTAGAGACTCTACAGAACGCGATTCACGGATATAATGGTATCGCTAACGGTATCGAGATCAAAGATATATCAATTGACGACGGCGAAAGCGGCGGCGGTGTAGATTACGACGAGAAGCTTGATATTTTTGGCGGCTCTTTCGAAGCGATCGTCACATATCGGAGGGATCAATAATGCCGATGAAAACGACCTTTACCGTCGAAGGCTTCAAAGAGGTCGGGCAGGCTCTAAAGTCTCTAGGCGACGAATTCGCGCCGGCGATTCTTCGGAAAGCGCTTCTTGACGCGGCCGTTATTATTCGCGACGAGGCAATGAGGCGCGCGCCGGTCGACTCCGGTCGATTGTCTCAGCTGATAGGGCGGAGCTCTGGTATCAGCAAAGGCGAGGTTTTCGCGAAGGTAGCAGGGATCGAGCTGCGAAGCAAGTTTGGCAAGAAAGCCATGATCAAAGCGATCAAGAAGAAGAAAATAGGCAAGGGTAAAAATGGAATCGTTCTAACAGAAACCGCCTATTGGGATCGTTTTGTCGAATATGGAACGCGATTTCAGAAAGCGCAACCTTACTTAAGACCGGCTTTCGACGCGAAGGCCGAGGAATTCGCCGCGCACGTTCGCGACAATATGCAGAAGCGAATAGATAAATTTATCGCGAAGCAAAAGAACCAACGATCATCAAAGAGGTAAAAAACCAATGAAAAAACTGATACTATCCGCGATACTATCGCTATTTGCTATAGCGCCGGCTTTTGCGGCAAGAACAGCTCTAAACGTAGTACAGCCTAAAAAGCCAGATCAGGCAGTAAGCGCTAATAGCTTAGATGTCGCATTTACAGCCGCCGACGTTTCAAACGGTAATTCTTTTGTGTCGACCGGCCGCGAATATATTTTCGCTCAGAATTCCGGCGCTTCACCATATACGGTGACTATTACTTCAGCTCCGGACGAGCTCGGTAGAACGAACGATATAGACGCTTATTCGCTCGGCGCTTCTGAATTTCTTTGTGTTGGTCCCGTCAAACAAAGAGGTTGGAAGCAGTCCGACGGCAAGATCTATATCAACGCCGAAAATACCGCCGTTAAATTTCTGATCGTTCGCGTCAGCCAGTAAATAAAATCCGCTCTAGTAGCGACTTTTCACTCTTAGCCTAATCAAAACAGAGGTAATAAAATGTCAGATGCACTTTTCGCGCAGGGAACGAAGTTTTTTCTTTCCGTTTCTAACGCTTGGGTCGAAGCTCCGGAACTGAGAGCGATCAACGTCCCGGAAGCTCAATCAACCTTTATCGAAACCACTCACCTAAACAGCGAAAACAACGATGACGAATTCATCAAGGGTTTGAATCGGAAAGGCAATTGTACCGGTGAAATGGCCTATCTTCCTCAACATGCGGTAATTCTGAAACTATACGAGCTCAGAAACGCGCTTGGCTTGGCGGGTAAAACTGCAATGTTGGTAGAGTTTCCCGACGCCGCCGAAACGGTTCACTACTTCGAGGCTTACGTCGAATCTGTTGGACCTCCCGCCGCTCGCGTTGGCGGAGATCTCGCTTTGCCCTTTTCTTGCAAGCCAACCGGCAAGCTAAGACAGGGAACCGGCGGAAGCGGCGCTATCAGTGCCGATCCTACGACTTGGGTTTAATACTCGGTAATCGAGTATTTTTGTTAGACAGTTAGAAACGGAGAAAATAGAAAAATGGTTCTAAGTAAAGAAGACTTTCTAAGAGTGAAGCTGAAAGAAGAAAAGCTTCGCATCGAAGAATTGGACGGCGAAGTCGTAATCAAGCAATTGAGCGCGAAAGAACAAGCGTTCGCAATTGAGCGCTTTCAGAAGCGAATAAAAGAAGATAACGTCAACTCTCTAGCTTGGCGTGAAACTTTGCTCGTCCGAGCTCTACACGACGAACAGGGAAGGATATTCGGAGACGGCGACGAAGAAATAATCGCCGCTCTTCCGGATGCGATTGTCTCGAAGCTTTACTCCGTGGCTTCGAGACTCAATCCGATCGGGGACGACGAGAAAGAGGAAGAAGAGCTAAAAAATTCCGAAGCTCCTTCGACCGATTCTTCTACTCCTTGATGCTCAAAACCGGCAGGTTGAATAAGGAAGCGGCTCTCGACGAGATGACCCCGGAAGATCTTAGAAACTTCTGGCTTCTTTATCAGCTCGAACCGTTTTGTACCAGGGGCGAAGAAAGGCGACTAGGCCGCGCGGCCGAATCGATCTCTAATCGCCCCTGGTATGAAATCTTTCCAGGGCACGAAGGCGAGAACGCTCCGCGCAAGCGAGAGCGAACGCCGGAAGAAGAGAAAGCAAATCTTGACGCGGTTCTCGCTCACTGGAAATTGCAAGCGGAGATCTGGAACAAATCCCAAGGACTCTAAGAAGTGGCTACTCTTCGCGAACTAGCTCTAAAGTTTTCTGCAAACGTCGCGGAAATAACTTCTGATCTAAGTAAGATCGAAAGAAATTTTCAGCGGTTTCAGCAAAACATTGACAAGATCGGCAAAGCCGCGGCGGCGTCAATCGCCCTGATCGGAACCGGTCTAGCTTTCGCGAAAATGGTCGACGGAGCAAAGAGCGCGGAAGCGGCCATGGCCCAGGTCACGGCCGCTATTCGTTCAACGGCAGGCGCCGCCGGCGTGACGGCGAAAGAAGTCGCTAATCTCTCAAACGAGATCAAGCGAATGACTGGAATCGACGACGATCTCGTCAATTCTATGCAGTCAGTTTTATTGACGTTTACCAAGGTTGGTAAAGACGTCTTCCCGCAAGCGACGAAAGCGATCGTCGACATGTCCGTCCGCCTCGGCACGGATCTAAACTCGGCCGCGATCATGGTCGGCAAAGCGCTAAACGATCCGACTCGAGGAATCACGGCACTTCAGAAAGCCGGCGTCTCGTTTAGCGAAACGCAAAAGGCTTTAGCTAAACAGCTTTTCGAGACCGGGCAAATAGCAAAATCTCAAGCCATTATACTTAAAGAGCTCGAGACGGAATTCGGAGGGGCGGCCGCGGCGGCTCGCGATACTCTCGGCGGTGCTTTGCTCGCCCTTAAGCAAAATCTCGATGATTTGATCGATAGCTTCGCCGGCACTCGCGGACTAAGAGAAGTAGTCGAGTATTCGAACGTCGTTCTCGAAGACATGATCAAGACAATGGAAGCGCTCCGCGATCCGTCTTCGAAGATGTCCAAAGATCTAGATCGGTTCTCAAGGACTCTCGCCGAAGGTATGGAAACGGCGAAGGTTTGGGCGAACGCAACGATCTGGGGATTGAGTCTTGTTTCTAAAGGACTGCAGCAATTCGGCGTTAACGTTTCGAAGTATTTCAAACCGGCTTTTGACGCTTTTTTGCTATTTAATCCAAATATCGCGACTTCGGGCAAAGCCGTATCTCTCGCGCTCGGCGAAATGGGCAAAGCTTTTCAAAGCGCCGACTCTACTTTTAAGCTGGCTTTACAAGCCGGCGCGATGCCGAATTATTTTCAATACTTTGATGATGCCGCGGACCGAGCTCGCAAGAAAATAGACGATCTACACGCGGCGGCGGCGAAAGCTAAACCGCGCATGGTAGGCGGGATAGACGAAAATATCCCAAGCGAGAAAGAAAGAAAGGCGGCGGAGAAGGCCGCGAAGGCAAAAGAAAAACTGATCGACTCCGAGAAGAAGTCGATCGAGAGCTTGATTCAAGCCTACAGGCAAAAGAATATCGATCTCGAGGGGCAATTAGTCAAGCATAAAGAGATCGCCGACCAGGTCGAAGCCGAGCATAAGATATCGCAGCTTCAGAATGTAAGCTTAAAAGACCGCTTGGCGGCAATCGCTCAGCTCGGGCAATTGACGAGAGAGCGCGTCGAGCTCGAGAGAAAAATCGAAGTCGGCAAAGAGCGCGACAAGCTGAAAGAGATCTTGAAAAACATTCAGGATCAAACCGAGCAAATCAAGCTCAAAAATAAGCATCAAGAAGATCAGCTCGCGATAATCGAAGCGGAGAAATCGGTAAGGGATACGATCAAGGTCGGGCTAACCGAAAATCTTGATCTGCAGCAAAAGATCACCGAAGCCGCGAAAGCGCAAGCCGAAGCGATAAAAGAACAGAAGCACGAAGAGAGCCTCAAGAATCTTCGCGAAATGTCGCTCGAGTATGATAAGCAGATCTCGGCATTGCAAGCCAAGCTAAGGGGCGAGGAAGACCTTCTTCCGCTTCTCGAGCAAGAGAAGAAGATTCGAGAAGATATAAATCTTTCCGATCAAGAAAAGAACGAAGCGATCGCGTCGAATCGAAATAAATTCGGTCAGATAAAAGCGCTAAATGATTCGCTCGAGGATCAGAAGAAGATAATTGACGGCGTCAAGAGTAGCTCTGACGATTACGCGACTAAGCTCCGGAAACTGCAGGAAGCTTTTAGCTCGAATCAAATCAACGCCAAACAATACGAAGCGACCGTAACAGATATTTGGGAAGCTCAGAAGAAATCTAAAACAGTCGCGGACGAATTCGCTTCGACTCTCGTTTCCGGACTCTCAAAAGCTGTCACTAATGCCAAGAATCTCAAACAGGGCTTACAGGATGCGGCGAAGCAATTAGCGTTATTCGCGGCTCAGCATTTGCTGTTAAAACCGCTCGAAAACGCGATCGCGAATCTAGGGAACTGGCTAACCGGAAGCGGTAAATATTTGCAAAAGCCCGGAACGCCTTCGGCTCCGGCTTCTAACAGCTTTGCCGGATTGCCGGCGCTATTTGGCGGCGCCGCTAATTCGCCGACCGGCTCCGGCGGCGGTGGCTTCTTGTCTAGTATTGCCAAATTCTTCCGCTTGCCGACTTTCGCTCTCGGCGGTTCCGCTTTCGCTGGGCAAGCGGCGCTTTTCGGTGAAAACGGAATGGAACTCGCGATCCCTAAACAAGATATGCACGTTTTCACTGCAGCGCAAACAAAGCAAATCCTCGGTCCGTCGTCCAGCGCGCAGGCTTGGCAGAATAATCTAAACTGGTCCGCCGGCATGACGACCGGCGATTGGATGGCGAAAAATGAACGAGCTTGGCAGCTTTCGCAAGAGCGGAATTATTTAAACTCTTCGCTCGCTCCGGCTCTAAATCAAGCTTGGCGCGACGATACGATCATGAAAGCGCAAAGCATGACCGCCGAAATGATGCGCGCCGGCAAGACCGATCATATAGGCTTCGATATTTTGAATCGCGTTCAAAATGGCGGTTCCATGATGATGGCCATGGCTCCAAATTTCCAACTTCCGACCGGCGATCAGCAATTCTCTATCTTGTCCCAGATGGCTAGCCGCGGCGTAAATATCAGCCCGGCTCTACTGCAGATGGCTATGGACAACGATTATCTATTCAGGGGCGGAAGCTCCGGAATGTACGCTTCCGGCTCCCTTGGCGGCTTCTTGAACAATCCTCTCGGCTATAAGTCAATGGGAATCGAGGGTAAAACGCCTTGGAAGACCTATCAAGATATTGATTCGATGGAATCCCTAGCGTATGGCGGCGACGGCTCAGCGGTGGTATCAGAATTGATGCGCGCGGCTAAACGTGACGCGAGCTGGAACGCTAACTCGGTCGGTTCTTATCTCCGTTCAATGATGAATACGCAACCTCTCGGAGGCTATAGAGGCGCGTCCGAAGAGTATCTTCGTAATATCAAAGGTTGGAACAAATTTTCAAAGAACCATAAGCCCTATGCCGATGCTTACGGCTTCGGTGTTTGGAGCGGACCGACTACCGACGGCATGTCGATCAGTAATGGCGGTTGGGTGGATTCGCGCGGCGGCGGCTCTTCTAACGACTGGATCGACGACGAGTATTTTACAGGCGCGGCAAATCCGAAGCGCTTCGATCCGACGGTGGCAAGCAAGGAATATCAACCCAAACCGGGTACGGCTCAGGACTTCCTGAAAAGTCTAAATAAAAACCCTTATTTCGACTTCGCAGCTAACACCATGGGCGGTATCAAGGAAGCCTTCAAGAAGCTTTTCGGCGGTAAGGCTAATAACGGCTTTAGCGGCGTCGGGCAGGTCGGCGACTGGATCGACTTACCAGGCGCAAAGCAAGGACGAAACTTTAAGCAAGACGCTCTAGACGCTTTCAATTCTTGGGTATTGAGCGGCAAGGGGCAAGGGCTCAAGATTGGCGGCGTTACCAAAGATATGCTTGATTCGATGCAATCATGGCAGTATAAAGGTAAGGGTCTAAAGATTGGCGACCTTGCCGGCGACTTGAACGAAGCTTTCAGAAGTTGGCTTCCGACGCCGACGAGATACGGGATCAAACTTCCGCGAAGCCTCGAAGATCCTTTCTCCTCCGTCGGCTCTTATCCGGCTTACCCCGCGGCTTTCGGCATCGCCACAATGGATGATGTCTTTAGTCAGCAACTGTTCAAGAATCCGCCTCCGGGACGTCCTTCTAGCAGCTTTGATCGGTGGCCGACTTCGCCGATTTACGCCGGGCGGATAGACGCGAAGATGAAAGGATACGCGAACGGCGGATTACTGAGAGCCGGAGAGATGGCGGTTGTCGGAGAAAAGGGCAAAGAGTTTATCATGTCTCCGAACGATGTCCAGGTCGTTCCAGCAAATCAGCCGGGCGGAGCTCGTCCGGAAGTAAATGTCAACGTGATCGAGGTTCCCGGCTATAAGGCGCAAGTTAACAAGCTGGCCGACGGAACTATCGAGGTTAGGCATATCGCAAAAATGATCGGATCGCAGCTCGAGGAAATGGGCTTTTTGAATACAGGCGTCGCGCAACGGAGGCCGATTAGATGACTTTAGCTTGGCCGTCAACTCTTCCGCAATTTCCGCTTGTTCAATTCGACTCGCTTCCGAATTCGAACATAATCGAGAAGGAATTCGAAACGGGTCCGATCCGGCTCCGGAAGCGCGACTCCGTTCGATTTGAGACTCATTCGATATCTATTATCGTGACTAAAGAGCAAAGACAAACTTTCTTCGACTTCTTTTATGTCGATCATAACGAAGGCGCGACGCCTTTCGAGTGGACCGATCCGAATACCGACTCGGCGAAAAATTTCCGAGTGAGGAATCCGAGCTCGAGGCATGTCGGCGCCGGCATCTATGAAATCAGTTTTCAGCTTCAGGAGGTTCCGAATTGATACCTGAAGAGGATTTGGCGATCATTTTGAAGGCGAATCTAGGAAGCTGGATCGCTCGCAACCTGATCACGATCGAGCATCCGGACATGGCGACGCCGCTTCGATATGTGAACGCGAACGACGACCTTACTCATGATGGCTTGCTCTATAGCGCTCGCGGCTTCGCGATAGCTCACCCGACGCAAGGCGCCGGCACGTTCTCTAACGGCGATCTATCGATCGATAATACCGATCTCGTGATTAGCGCCTTCGCTCGCCAATACTCTTACATGAAGCGCGCGACCTTGACACTACGGACGGTATCAACTACCGATCTTGACAGGGTGATGGTCGGACCGTTTGAATTCGTGATCAAGCAGATCGGGCTAACAGTGCGCGCCGCTTCGATAGTGCTCGGCTTCGAAGATACGCTCCGCGAGAGCTATCCCTTTCCTACTTTTGACGAGCATTACGCTGGCTTATTCGGTGTTGAGACATGAGTATTTTTAGCTTACAAAATCTAGCTAGGCTCGGCGCTCCGGCGCTCGGACTAGGCGCGCTAATCGCCGCGTCATTCTGGGGGCAGGATAGATCAGCGGGACAAACCTCTCAAGTTTTGAATCAAGTAGCGCCGCTAACCGATCCGGGCGATCCTCCTGAACTGCCGGCGGTGGACGATTACGGCGGCGCGAAAGATATTCTTACTTCTCCGCTTGCCGGCGTTTCGAATAGAGATAATCCGCGCGGTACGGTTCCGCGCATTTTCGGCGCGCCGATGAAAGTTTACCCGCCTCTTTCGGCTCGCCCTTACACGATCAGAACTAGCACGGGCTCTATACTTCAAGCAGTCTTTGAATTCGGTCCTGGTCCTCTCCAGATAGCGAACTACAAACTAGGCGGGGTGCCGCTTTCGAAGTATCCGACGATCGCACTAGAAGAAAGATTCGGCTATCCGTCCGATACAAATTTAACTAGCTATACTCAAGACGTTGAACAGCAACAATTTAACGAGCTCGTCGCTTACGATGCTCCGGTGATCAAGCGTACAAAGCAATTCGCTAATTTTATCCACGTCACCTTGATTTATCCCGATGGAATCTATAGGACTGTAAACGGGCAAAGATTGCCGGCTCGAGGCTCTTTCCAGATCGTGATCACGAACATCGACGGATCGGGATGGGTCGTTAATTCGACGCCGGAGTTTATTGACTTTTCGCTCGGTCCGAGAATATACGAATACGCTTTCGCGGTGCCGCCGGGTATTTACGACGTTTATGTCGATCGCACTCGGCTTTATTTTGGCGATCTTTACGACGACGAGCATCCGGTTTATTGGACTACTTTGACGGAGACTAATACGAAGTATCCGTTTAGCCCGATCTATGACGCGAACGGAACAGAGATAAAAATGTCTCGCGTCGCTATGCGCGCGATTCAGGATCAAACGACTCCAGATCTAAGCGGAGCGATCGGCGAGCTCTCCGCGGAAGTGACAAGCCTTTTAAGACCGCACGACGGAACGAGCTGGCAACCGAGAATTGCCTCGGCTAATAACGCTTGGGTCATGCTCGAGATACTAACCGGCTCAGCTAATTATCGCCCGGCTTCGGATGATCGGATCGATTTTGCAGCTTTTAAAGCGTTCGGCGATTGGTGCGACGAGCAGGGATTCACATATTCAAACGTGATCGATTCAGCTCGAGACATGAGCGAGTTATTACGCGAAGTAGCTCAGGCAGGACAAGGCTATTTTATTCCGAATAAGAACGGAAAATATTCGGTCGGGATAGACAAAGCGGTCGACGAAGTGTCCTTCCACTTTCACCCGCGAAACATTATCAAAGATACCTTTACGGCGCGCGTTTCTTATCTCGAGCCGCTCGATTATATCGCCGCGCAATTTATCAATCCTGAAGCTGATTATCAGCTGGACGAGCGGAAAGTTTTTGACGACGGAAAGGTCGAAGGACAAGACTTTAAGCATGAAACGATCCGGCTCGTCGGCGTCAAAAGCAAAGCCGCAGCATACAAGATCGCGCGGCGCTTGCTGGCGATTCACAAGCTTAGATCGTGGATCTATCAATTCGAAACCGACGTCGAGCATTTTGCAGTATCGATCGGAGACAAGGTTAGAATCACTCACGATCTGCTAGGCGCGGGGCTTGGGCAAGGCGTCATCAAGGCCGTTCAAATGTCCGGTCCTGATTGCGTTGGTATCACGATTGATGCCCCCCAAGAGCTCTTCGCCGGCACTCGATATCAAGTAAGAATAATTCTGAGCTCCGGCGATTCGGTCGTCAGGGAAATAGTAAATACTGACAATCTAACCGGCGCTTTCACTTTCTTGACGCCGATATCCGGCACTCTTCCGGAAGTCGGCTATCCCGTCGTTTTTGGCGAGCTTGACTTCGATTCGATCGAAGCTATCGTTATCAACAAAGAGCCTAACGAGACGATGGGCGCCGTGTTGACTTGCGTCGATTACGCTCCGGAGGTTTACAAATCGGATACTGAGCCGGTCCCGGAATGGTCCTCGAAAATAACTTTCGGGCGTCGGCGTGAAGTTGAAATTCCAGCGCCGCAAGTTATCGCGGTGCAAAGCAACGAAGCTGTTCTTGAGCAGGCCGGAGACGGCTCCTATCGCCCGAAGATTTTGATCACCCTTGGCGGACTGCCGGACTACGTTGACGAAATAGAGTATCAAATCAAGACAACCGGTCAAGGTGGATGGGGTCCGGCAAATTTTGTATCAGCCCGAGCCGGCTCGATCTCGATCTACGAAGTCGAAGAGAAGAAAACTTACGACATCCAGGTTAGATCGCGGAAAGGCAATTTTATATCCGACTGGACTCCGATCTCGGCCCATACTGTTATCGGCAAAACAACGCCGCCGCCCGATGTCCCGAATATGATCACAAAAGAGCCCGACTCAAGCGTGATCAAATGGTTCTACGACTCCGCCCATGGTGTCGACGTTCCGCGAGATCATGCCGGCTTCGTGGTCAAACTTGCTTGGAACGCTTTCGCGAACTGGGAAGCCGGTTATGTGCTTTCGCCTCTTTGCCTAACGACTCGCTTTGATATTGGAGGGCTAGCCCGCGGACTGAAGACGATAATGATCAAAGCGATCGACGTCGCCGGCAACGAACAAGCCGGGCCGCCCGCAATTCTTCAGCTTGATTTTGGCGAGGCTCTTTTAGACAACGTAATCGAGACTATAGCGCATAATCCGGCATTTTCGATCGGGCAATTTGAAAACTGTTTTGTTGAAGACGGCAAGCTGAAAAACAACGATAACGGCTCGCTTTTCTGGGGTCCAGACAACGCGCCTTTCTGGGGTCCGGATAACGATCCGTTTTGGGACGTACGGTATATCCCAGGATTATATACTTGGAAATTCACGCCGGATTCGACCGAAGCGAAGCCCTTCAAAGTGAAAGTCAAAGCTTCCGTCGTCGGTCCTTACGTGATCGAGTACAGAACGGGCGGTAATCAGCTCTTCTGGGGAAACGATAACGATCTCTTTTGGGGACCAGATGACGATCTATTTTGGCCGCCGGCGGAGCAGTTTCAGCCAGTCCCAGACGACGGAATCGAGGGCGACTGGATCGAGTACGAATTTAGGATTAGTTTGCTTGGCTGGACTCAGCAAACTATCATCGAGAATCTAGAGACTATCGTCGACGTCAGGGATTTGATAGAATATGTTGACGATTTCGAAGTAACGAACGCAGGCGGATCGCGTCCGACGCTAACGAAGTCTTTTAGAAAGATCAAGCGAATCAGGATCGATCTACAGAGCAGCATTGATCACCCGGACGCGGCCAGCGCTCGCAGTTTAGATAAGCTGGAGACTGGTCCTTTAATCGGAGTATTCGACGCGGCAAACGCAGGGACGACGGGAATCGTCGATCTGACAATACAGGGATATTAGAATGACCGCCAATATATCGCAGAACTATATACAAGACGCGGGGCGCACGAACGCGCAGCTCAAGACTACTTTTGAGCAAATGCTCGATTTATTGAACGAGATGCTCGGCGGTCAGGGCTTCAAAACTGCGACGATCAATATTTCCTCAAATAATCTCGCGTTAACGGATCTTTATTCCTGTTTCACGATCGACTCCGAGGACTCCTCGCCAGATAATCTAGATTCGATTTCTTCCGCCGGCGTGATTCGTGACGGTCAGGTCTATTTTCTAAAAATTGCGAACGCAGCTCGTCCGATCACTGTTAGAAACGGGCAGGTCGGCACTAAGGAGATCTACACCCGAACGGGACTTAGTCGAGTGCTGCGAAGCACGTCGGAGATTTTCGTCGTTCAGTACCGCGAAGTGGATGACGCTTTCTTCGAGATCCTACCCGACTACACTCCGCCTCTTATGCGCGTTCCGGGCTTTTCGGAAATCCAGACTTTAGCGCCGGCGTCGAACGTTGTAACACCGACTAACGGCTTTATCTTGATTGATTGCGCGTCTTCGACCGATATCAACCAGATCGCAAGAACAAATTTTCCGGACAACTCCGGACTTCTGATCGTGGGAACGGCGGACGTCGTCAACGTTGCAACGCTCAAGCACGGGCTTGGGACAGCCGGCAAGCTAATTCATAACAACGGCGACGATCTCGTTCTAGATTCTGCGACTAAATTCGTCGTTTACTACCCGTCGACCGATTCGGGTAATTTGGTTTGGCGCGAGCTAACTAGATTTGGCTTCGATCGAATTCCGCCGCTCGGCTCGGCTCTTCAAGTCTTAAGAGTTAACGCGGGCGGCACTGCTCTAGAATTCGCCTCGCCTAGTTCAAGCGGCGGCGATGGCTTTGGCGGCAATGGTAGCCGCTCGCTGCCTACTTCCGGCTCAATTAGTGGTGATTATTATCATGATGGCGACTGGACCGCAACCGGCGCCCTGACGATTGCCGATGGGACGAGAATCTTCGTTAAAAACTGCTCGACGTTCAACATGGGATCTTATTCCCACGTTGTAAGCACTCGCGCGAATAGCGGCGGGAAGGGTAGACCGACAAGTGGGAATAATGGTCAGAATATCGCTACGGGTAGCGGTCCTGGCGCGGCGGCAGTAGGTGGCGGCGCTGGCGTGTCAGTCGTCGCCGGTCCCGGCGGCGCTGGTTTTGGCGGTCGCGGTGGACGTGGTGGTTCGTACTCCGATCACTTTATGCCCGGCGGCGCGATCTATTCGCCTCGTCAGTTTTTTGGCGGCACTGGCGGCAACTCAGGGATGCACTACTCCTCGACCTCAAACGCAGCACCGGACGGAGGCGAGGCTGGCGGTGCGCTCTATTTAGAGATTTCGCTAAACCCTGGCGGGCTTTGTACTCTCGGCAACCTGAATCTAAATGGCGGCGCTGGCACAAACGCTCCGACGACTAACTACTCCGGCAGCGCTGGCGCTTCTGGCGGTTGTTTCGTGGCGAGAATTAGGGGCGAAGCTATTTTACCTGCTAGCAGAACTATATCGGTGAATGGCGGCGCTGGCGGTGGTGTCGGTAGCGGTGGCACGGCTAACGCTGCGGCCGGTGGCGGTGGCGCTGGCGTGATCGATATTGAGGCTACAACCTGGACGAATAGCGGCACTTTGCAGGCGAACGGCGGCGGCGCTGGATCGGGTGGCAGTTATACAGCCTCGGCGGGTGAAAGTAGTACTCCTAGAGCCGTTGGAACCGGCGTTAATCCTTGCTCTTATTGGTAGTTTGGAGATCTTAAACTATGGCAGACGCTCTTTATTTGCAGTTTCTAGACGGGGCAACTAGAACCGAATCGTCGGTTTTCGTTGATCTTCGATATTACATACCTGCGCCCGGTGAGATTCTTTTGCCATGGTCTCCGGTCGATGGCGATATGTGTGCTTCAAACTATCGGCGCGAGGGCAATAGCCTTGTCTATGAAGTGCCGTCACCGTCAGCGCCACCACCCAAGCCCGATCCCGATGCGATGCTAACGGCTATTTGGGATGACCCCGTCTGGCAATCGGCGCCGGAAGCTCGACCTATCCGACCTCAGCTCGCGGCCATGAAGGATTTGCTTAAGGTGTATCTAGAGCGCGGAGAAATCCAGCGAGTTTACGAAGCTTGGGAAGATATAAAAATTGGTCTACCAGCGCCTATTGCCGCTCTTGTCGAAGGCTACGCGGCGGCCTTCAATGTGCCGATAAAGGAAGGTTAGAAAATGTTTGATAAATTTGTCAGCTCCGGTATAGATTTCGCGATTAAGAAGCTGAAATCTCTTGATCTAAATCACAACAAGAAAGCCGACGTCGAAGAGCTCGCCGCTTTGCTCAAGAAGCACAAGCCGGCTTTGCAAAGAGTGAACGACGCGGTCGATTTTCGCTTGCTTGCTGCGATGGCTTCAAATCATCCAGCGGTCAAGGACAAAGCGCTCTTTCAAGAGCTCTTAGTCGCCGGCGGAGAAATTTTAGAATTCGCCGGCACGATTGAGATCCCGGAAGAGAAATAAATCCGCTAAAAGGTAGAAAGATAGATGATGCACGAATTGACTCAAATCGTCTTGAATTGCTGGATCTGCTTAATGGGCGTTTCTAGCCTGACGTTTCTTGTCGCCCTCTTTCACGCGGTCAGACATAATCCATGGAAAGGTTAATCAGGCACATTGAAGAAGCGAAAGCTCGCGGCGTCGACGTCGACGCCGTCTTTGTTGACTACGAAAGCAAGCTGAAGAAGTTGGAAGTCCAGCTCTTCGGATTGAAAGCTTCGATCATTTTTACTTTTATTTCGCCCTTTGTGCTCTACGGTCTCAAGCTGTATTGTGCGATCCACAACTTAGAGATGGATCTTCCCGAAGACGCGATTATGAAATTTTGCCTATTTAACGCGGGCAGCATGGTTACTTTCGGCTTCGGCTCCTCGGTTCACGCTTTGATCAAAGAGATCAAGATAGGAAAGAAAAACGATGAGAAATCAACTCCTGCTATTAGCGGCTCTAATGATCATGACAAGCCAACCGGCGGAAGCGGGCGAGGCTAAACGGAAGAGCCTTTCAGCTATTCGCGCGATCTTGTCTCCGATTCGCACGATTGCGACGGCAGTATATCTCGCGACTGAGATTATTGACGAGGGCTTGCAGCGGGCGATCCAGCGAGACCTAGATCAAGAGGAAAATATCAAAGCGGCGATCGAAGCTCAGGAAGAAGAAGAGTCGAAGCCGGAGCCGCAAAATACCGAGATTCAGCCCGGAGGCGATAATTCGTGAGCGAAACAGTAAACGGCTATATAGATCTCGTCATTAAGGGGATCGTCAATAGGGAAGGTGGCTTCGTCAACAAAGCGAGCGATCGCGGCGGTGCTACTAAATATGGTATCACGCGGGCGACTCTTGCCCGGTGGCGGGGCAAGCCCGTCTCGGTTAAGGATGTCGAAAATCTCACGAAAGAAGAAGCAGCGAAGATCTACAAAGTGGAATTCATCGAGAAGCCGGGCTTCTTAAATTTCGGCGACGCCATGGCCGAGCAATTGATCGACGCCGGCGTCCATCACGGGCAAGGCGGAGCAATCAAGCTTTTGCAAAAGGCGATCGGCGTAAAAGCCGACGGCGGAATCGGTCCAGTCACGATTGCCGCCGCCAATAAGCTACCCTATTATCAGCTCTTTGCCGCTTTCTTTAGAGAGCGCCTGAGCTATTATTCGCGAATCCTGAAAAACGATCCGACCCAATTAGAATACGGCGCCGGTTGGATGAATCGCGCCGCGAAGATGATTCGGATCTATTGCGCGGCGGTTAACGCTCCGGATGCTTTTGAAGACGATCTCGAAGAGATCGCGCGATATCTCAATAGCCAAGCGAATCTAATCGGTAAGAGAAAAGACGATCCAAGATGTCCGGGCGTTTTCGCGAAAGCTTCCGAGATGATGTTCGCGGCGGCTAGTAATTCGTTATAACTAGCTCAGATCCGCGGCTCTGGGGTCTTCCTTGCCCGCCGTTCGTCATAGAGTATGTGAAGACCAGGGGGCGAATATTACAGCCGTTATAAAGCCTCCTGGACTCTTCGCAATCATTGATCGTCAAAAGCCATTTTGCTTTAGAAGATTTGAGCAAGCGAGCCAATTTCTCTTGATCGATTTCCTTTAGGCGGTACAGGTTTTTGATATTGATATACGGTGGATCGACAAAGAAGAAAGCGTCTTCCCTTCGGGCAAAGTAGCGAAGCTGATCGGCGAAATCCGACTGAAGGATTAAAGCGTTGCCGAGGCGCCCTCTATAGCTTCCAAGCCCATCTATGTGCTTCTGAGTGAATCTCGAGAAGGATCGAGGCAATCCAGCGACTCGCCCGCCGCCTGAGAAGCTGCAGCGGTTGAGAACGTAATACTCCGGTCCGTCCAGGTCGCCCCGTTTCTTCAGCTCTTGTAGGTGCTCGCGGATTTGATCGTCGCTTAACTTTCGCACGATCGAGGCGTATCTAATAATCGCTTGCGGGTAGTACTGCAGCTCTAGCCAGAAATTGACGAGCTCTCGATCCTCGTCTGATAGAATCTTTCGGAGACCAGGGCGAGCGACATTGAGAGCGACGCTTCCGCCACCTAAGAAGGGCTCGCAATAGATAGAAAAATTCTTCGGAAAGAGCGAGATTAGATAGTTAGCGACTCGCGACTTGCCGCCGGGATAGCGGAGCGGTGATTTGATCATCGTCAAGGCTCTCGCTTAATTTGAGTAATGTTCGCGCCGAATTTTTTCAGACCACAGAGGAACTCTTCGGCGCTTTGAGGATGGGGCGGAATTGCGACAAAATAAACAAGGTCGTCCGTCCTATGGCTTTCGATTACTTCGATTCCGAGAACCTTCTCTATAGGCTCAGTCGAAGGATGGTAGGCGCTTTCAAACTTCTTCAGAGGAAGGCTGAAAGAAACTAAAAGCCGGCCCGCCGTTTCGGCTTTTCTAGTTTCTTCTTTTAGCACTTCTAGAAGATTTCTTCCGAGTAGATCCTCGGATGCTCTCTTCGCGTCGCGCGCGCCGCTTACTGCATTGCTAATCGTAGCGACAAGAATTGATATTTTGCGATTACAATAAAGCTGCGAAGCCGGATCGTCCTGAAGGGCGGCGACTGAATCTCTGACTGATTCTAGTAGGGCGAGCGCAGAATCGAGCGCTTTCCCCGCGTCCCTTATTGTTTTTGATTGAGTGTATGTTAGATTCATTTTTACCTCTTCCGGGTTATTGTTACTTACTTGTCTATCGTTGTGCCTGCCTGGCTTCGACGCAATACTGAGAGCAACATACATCTTCGTCGTCAAGAAACTCGCGGTCGCCCTCAAACATAGGATGGTCGCAGTAGTGGCAAAAAGATGGTTCCTCCAGTTCGCAGTATTCTTCCCAAAGTCGCCAGATATCGCCTTTGGATAGCGTCACAAGCGAACTATTGGTTATCGTGCCGTCTTTTTCGCGTATCTGTTGATGCACGATGACAACGTTTGATTCCTGGACCAAGACTCCGGCTGTCGTGACCGATACCCCATTACCTGCATATTCTGTCCGCTTCACGCTGATTACCTCAAAGTGATTATTTGTTAGTTGCTTTCGCGGTTGCGTATTGTGTATCCAGCTTCCGGCTTGCCGCATTTAGCCCTACTGGTTGTTTGGTAGTCCTGTGCGTTGCAGTGGTGTACCCATAGATCGTCAAGCCTCTGATACTTTAGTTCGGTGTTATGTCCGTCCCATTTGCGCCCATGATTGCGCGGCAGATGTGCAAAATTATCAAGCTCTGAGTCGTGGATATGCCAAGACGCTTGACCGGTCGGTAAGTCGATAAACACGATATTTCTCCAATCGTCTTCCCAGTCTTCGCCTTCGTGTCTCTCGATGCTAGACGGGAAGCACTTAGATAGAAATTTGACTAGCTGGTTGCGCTCTTTGCAAGCGTTGTTCTTAGCGTCATCCAGTTCGCACAGCGCTTGCATTGTCGGTCGTACTTCCTCAGCGGGGCAGTCAAATATCAAGCCACAGTACACTCTCTTTTTTAACGTCTCAAAATCCATTTTCTATTCCCTCGCTTGTGATTATTTGTCAGTTGCGTTACCGATTCGCTTTTCGTTCTAGCTTTGTCAATTCTTCTTGTATCGTGGGCACTTCAAATTGCCGAAGTATCGCCCAGGCAAAATCACACAATAAAGCTTTATTGGCGACCACCGGCAAAGCATTGCTAGGATTACCAATCTCTTCAATTGAAAGCATTGCATTCTCCGACTTAGGGTAGTCAGCCAAATGCACTTCAAACCGCCCATTTTCAGCCGGTATCCACGCTTCCCATTTGTCGGGATGGTGTAATACTGCTAGTCCTCGCCCTACGGGGCGCTGCCATATTCCCGCCATTTTTAGCCCTCTCTCCTGTTTATCGGCCAGTTTCTTGAGCGCCCCGCCGTGGCGCTGGTTTGTTGTTTCTAGTGCGATATCAAAGCTCGCGTCATAAGTTCTGCCCATGTCATCGTACAGATCGGCTATTTGTCGAGAGTATGATGCGAGGTTGTGAAAGACTAACTTCTCTAGAGCAGGATTTTCTTTTGTCGGATCGAGTTTTTCTGATTCTGCATTCTGCTCTTGTATCAATCGCTTTAAGCGGCGACCGAGAAATTGCAGTTTTGCTTGTTGTTCTTCTGTCCTGTTCGCTCCTTATTTGTTATCAGTCGCTATTAGTTGTTATTAGCCAGGTTTGGTACAAAGTCAGCCAGTGGTCAGCCACAAATTGTGCGTCGTGATGTGGCTCTAGTCTTACTTCGACATACGGACCGGATGGGCGTGAGGACACTTCACAAGCAAAATTTTCTTGAGTATTCCAAACCCACGCTCTAAGATTCTCTACTACTGGGCAGTGCGGATATAACCTCTTGATGAAACCTACTCTGCTTTCTAACTTGTTGAGCAGTTTCATGCGGTCCGCTTCGGTGTATTTTTTCTCTTTGCTCACTGCTACTTACTCCTTATCAGTTTCTGTCATGTAGCGGCGAGTCACTCGATCTGAAAGCGGCTTTGTCTCAAGCGTGACTCCGTTAACAGCTTCCATGCGCCTAATGACGGCTTCTTCAAGGTCAAAAGCCCCAGTTGGGCAAGTGTTCGCAATGCGTAAAGCGCACATGACAAAATCAGACACTCTGTTTCTAATTGTCTGCTCATCAAATGGCACGGATTCTCCGTGATCAGCTTTGTCGATCATTCCCGCTAGAATTCCGGCGCTTTTCACGATATGAATTAGCGCGTGCTGCATATCGCTGTAGTTCTGCTGACCGGCGTGATAGGCGGCACTGTAAGGTACCGTCCATGGTAGTTCTGCTTGTAAATCTCGTATGTGCATTGTTTGTAATCTCCTTATAATTCCTTATTAGCTTCTCGGCGTTGTCGCGTCCTTCAAAAGCCATTCGAGTAATACCTTTCTGCCAGAGCCTCCGGTGTCTGCGATGGTGCCGGTTTCCATCAACTCGGCGACTATATTCTCCAAAATATCCGACTTTTCTTTCCAAGCTTCTAACATGTCTAATAACTCCGAATCAGACAAGCGCCCGATTCTAGCCATTTTGCGCCCGGAGTCTCGGAGCTTTTCGTGAGCGCGAAACATTGTTTTGTATCTAACAAGTACGGTGGCTCTTTCTACTGGATCTAATGGCATTACAAATTACTCCTGATTAGTTGTTTGGCTATCTAACTATTACTATCTCTTGATCATTCGGTAGCATCCGCCGAAGGTTTTGGTTTAATTCCGTCCACTCTCCGCTATCTACAAGCCCCTTTAAAAACACTAAGCGATCTTTGAAAATCAAAGAATAGACAAAGCCGCATCTTCCGTGTATGTGATAACTTCGATCTAGGTTGACTAGAATTATCTGCTTCGCCCTCTTGCCTCTTCCGTACTGCTCTAGCGGTACGCGCCGGTTTTCTTGTGTACCGTCCGGCTTAATCGTGGTTTCTATCAGCATTCGCCGCCTCTCTTTTTAAAGGTCTTCTAAAATCAGTCCCGCTATTGCGTCGGCGTGTTCGGGATTCTCGCCGAAGACAAGAATTCTATAGCCTGTAGTCAATTCTCTAGCCGGCACTAGCGCGAACCGTTTCATCAATCGAAAGGGCGATGATGCAAACCATAAGACCTTATGCGCTTTCGGATGATCATCAAGCCAAGTGTTATCAGCTCTGGCCGGTTGGCAAAAGCATAGACACATGATAATCAAAATCAGTGCTTTCATTTTAACCCCCTTCATTCATCATTTCGGCGTGATCTTCTTCAAGCGCGGCGGAAAGCTCAAGCAAGTAGGGAAGATCTACTTTCAGTCTTAGCGCCGCATTCTTCCAGACATGAAGAGGCGCCTTTTGCTTTCCCGCTTCCATATTCGCGAGCGACGTTCTTGTTAGTCCGAGATCGTTCGCGAGCGCCTCTTGATTGACACTTCTTTCGGTCCGGATCTTTTGTAGCGCTCGACCGAGCCAAAAATAAACGCGATCCGTCTCGTCTTGCGGAACTCTTAGATTAGTTGCTAGATGCTTCAGGTCTTGCTGTAACCGTTTGATTTGCTCTTTCAGCTCTTTGATTGTTCTATATTCGCTCATTGTCCCTTAGCCTTCTTTCTTCTCTCGCTTTCCCAGTCCCAAGCCATGCATTCATGGCAGCAATAAGGCTTAGTCGGGCAATCGGGCTCGACCAGCTCTTTGCAAAACTGCTCTTTACACTTTTGCGGCTTGCTTCTAAATGGTGGCGCCGGTGGTTTCGGCTTGACCGACGGGGCGCTTTTGGGCATCTTTGGCAGCTTTAATCCCATGTTGTCACCTCTCTTCCTCTTCAATAGCTTTCTTGATCGTTGATACCGTCTCTTCGTCAATATTCGCGGCGACAAGTCCCATCAAGCAAAGCAAAGTAAACGCGCCGACTCCGAAGCCGCAAATGAAAACGCATAAAAACTCTATTTCTCGCAAGATACGACCTCCTCCGATGATTCTAGGAAAGAGCTCAATCTCTTGATCCTTGCTTCGTACCAATTTCTTTTATCGGGTGTTATCCGCAAAACGTGACGCCACCTAAGACCGCACTTCGAGCACTTGCCGCGGTCCGCATTAGCTTTGCTTCGCGTCCAGGCGTCGAAGTACCACTTATGCCGCTTACCGTCCTTGCATTTCAGAAGCGGATCATATTTCGAGAGGAACGTTTGCAGTCCGACGATCTCTTTCGAGATAAACTCTTTATTGTCCATTTTCACCCCTTTTGGCTTCTAGAGCCAGTTTATCGAAATCAAATCCCGCGAGCTCCTGCTCGAGCGATTGAAGATTTTTGATCAGCTCTAAAGAAAGATCTCGATCCATCTCGCGGAGCATCTCGAGAATATTCTTCTTTGTGAGCTCGATCGCCGCCGCTAGTGTTTCAGCTTCCGGAGCGAGAGCTCGGAGCGAATTCGGCTTAGACTCGGAAGGATTGGAGCTCGTCGCGTAGTAGTACCAACCGGCTCTATAGGGGTTAAAACATACGACATAGAAGCAGGTTCGCGGATAGCCAGGTCCGGAGACGATAACCCTATACTTTTCTCTTTCCGTCTTGCTTGCGACGGCTTCAATAACGAAGCCTCTTTCAAATTTGATTTTCATTGATTTGACCTCGACTCTCTTCGTCGCCGGCGCTTTCAGGCTCATTAATAGCCCGTGTCTAACGCCGGCTTGATAAGCGTCGAAATCAAGCTTTTTCTTTCGCGGCTCGTGAACGCCATCCACGCCATAATTAGATTCTAGATACTCTTTTATTTTTTCTTGCTCGCTATCGCGCAAGACGGCTAAGGCCGTGCAATCTGAATTAGATCTCTTCAAAGACTCCTCTTTGGCGATTATTTGCTTAGCTTTCAGATAGACTCCGTCGGCGGCGCCGTTGAGGAAGGCGTCGCGATTAGTAGAGTATCTTTTAGCCTCGGATCTGATCGAAGCTGTTAGGTATGCAAAGATTTCAAAAGCCGCGGCGATGTTATCAGGCTTGCCGGCGAAACCTAGTTTTTTGACTTTGCGCCCGTTTGTTAAAAATGTCGAAAGTATTCCTTTCACGAAAAACAGCATTTCTAGAGCTATCACAATATTGTTATGCCAAGCGTCGAAGCGCTTTCCGTGCTCGATAGAATACTCTTCTTCGTCGATCGAAATTTCTGCCATTTCTAGATTATGCTTCGCAAGAAGATCGTTCGCAGCTTCTAGGGCTCGCTCTCGCTCGTTTGCGTTCCCGTTATTTCGCGCGAGCCTGAGAAGCTTCTTGATTTTTCTCTTTATGCTATCTTTCATCTTACCCCCGCCTTTATCTCAGCTTCGCGGACTTTTAGACACTTCCAGACGTTGACCGTCATGTAAAGATCCTCGAGCGCGTTGTGAGCCCCTTCGCGATATTGTCCGAAAAATTTCGCGACCGTTCCGAGCTTGTGATTCTCGACTTCGGTCGGCTTCCTGACCAGCTTCCGAGCCTTCTCGAGAATGTCGAGCGGTCCCTCTTTCGGAATAATATATTTTGTATAGATGCCGGTCAGTCCGAACAAAGCCCAAACGAACTTTTGATCGAAAGGGCAGTTATAGCCAGCGAAGACGAGCTCGCGAGGACCGACGAATTTTCTAAAACGCTCGCAAACTTCCGAATTAGTCGGAGCATTCAAAAGCTCGTCATGCTTTCGTTTGTTGATTGCAAGCGCGCCGCCCTCAATGATTGCGCCCTCATGCGGACGAATTCGCGAATCGAATTCGCCGTTAATATAGCCGTCTTTGTCGACGATTAGGGCCGCAAGCTGTACGATCGCCGCTCTTTTGGGATCCAGTCCCGTCGTCTCGGTGTCAACAAATAAATACAAGATCTTCTTTCGCCCCCGTTAAAACTGAAAACTCATAGAACAAAATAATCACGTTGTTTAGAGCCGCTTTGGACTCGAATTCGTCGCCCTCAAAGCCTTTCGCGTATGCCGCGGACTTATCGCAAAACGCGGTTAACTGCTTTTGCGCTTCTCTTTCGTCGTCGCTAAGTTCCTGAAGCAGTTTTGCGATCTTGGCTTTACAGCTCGCTTGCGACCAGAGCTTGACGCGGCGCTTGGTCTCGCTGCACTCTTGCCAAAAATTTCCATTGTCGAAAAATACTTTTATCACGCGACGCCCTCCTCGTCATACTCTCGATCGCTGTTAGAGCTGGAATAATCGCTCCAGGCGAGCGCCTTAAGACCTATGCCATGGAACATTTTGCCGCCCGTTTTGCGGCTCGCCGTGACTTCTTTTCGGGACTCTAAAGACTCATAGAAAGCGCGATCGCTTTTGCTGTAGACGCCGCGCAGTTTGCAGTGCTTGCTATAGCTCGAATACAGATCGCGAGCGCTGGAAATGGCACTCGGAGCCAGGACCGCGCAGTCTTCGATCCATGCCAAAATCGTATCTTGATCCTGTTGATAGTTCTTTCCTGCAACCTGGACCCGTTTCGGTTGTCTCTCCGTGATCAGTCGCACGGTACGTCCGCCGACGGTTGTCCCGGCCATATAGTTATCGAAGCCGTCGAGAAAGCGGTTCAGTATGCCGGGTAGCTCGATATTTAGTTTTTGCATTAAAAACGGATCGCGGTTCTCCGGCGCGATATAAGTATCAAAAGGAATCAGAATCAAGCGCTCCCAGATCGCGGGGTCTTGACCCTTGATTTGCGGGCGGTGATTGCCGGCGAACCAGACTTTCCAAACCGGCGCCATATTGAAGTATTCATGAAACAAATTTCGGCAGCGGACTTTATCACCGCCGGTCATTAGCTTGACCAGGGCTTCATTCAGTTTCTGCCCTTCCGTTGTCTCGGAGGCCGTTACAAGCCGAGCTCCGACAAGCGAGGCTAGATCGTTTCGTCCCGTATCGCTTCGCCCTGTATCCATCAAGGATTCCATCGGCAAGCCGCTTGAATAGGTTCCGAGAATCTTCGAAGCGCATTCTAGGAACTTAGATTTCCCGTTTCGACCGCGCCCCCAAAGGAAGAAGAAGACCTCCTCGTTTACTAGCCCGGTCAAGCTGTAGCCCAAGCACATATGCAAGAAGTCGATCATCTCTTGATCTTGCCCGGTGATATCCCAGAGAAATTTATCCCAAGTCGGACAAGTCGCCTTAGGTTCGTACCTAACCGGCGAAATTTGATGACAAAGGTATTTTCGATGATGGTTGATCAGTTTGCGATCTTTCAGGCTCAGGATGCCATTTTGGCAGTTGAATAGGTAAGGATCTGAATCGAAATCAAGAAAGCTGAACGGGACTTCCGACTTCATGAGCTCGACCGAAGCCTTAAGTTTTGAAAGCGACTCCGAGCTTTTGGCCCATTCGCGCAACCATTTACGCTCTTTACCGTGCGCCTTTTCAGCTTCTTGATAAATTAGTTTCGCGGATTTTTTCGCGAGCTTCATCGGTAGATGATTATTCGCGACGAAGCGCCGACCTTCCCACACAAACCACCCCTTTTCTATTGTGTACTTTAGATCGCGCCCGAAGCGCTTGAGAAGCCGCTCTTGATTAGATAGATCCGTGTTGATAAAAGTATCAAACTCTATCTCTACCTCTTCCGGCTCTAGCTCTTCATAAGTGAAGCTTTCAGTTTTGCGAATCAGGTTCTCGAGATCAGCAAAACTGAACCGCTCTAACCACTGCTCGAGATCGTCCTTCGGATCGGGTAGATTTGGCAGCATAACGAGCTTGACACGTCCGCCGGCCTCGAAAATGCTTTTGCAAATCTCGACCGCGTGAGCTCGCCCGACTTTGTTGTTATCGGATATCACAACAATATCGCCGCCGAGAAGCGAAAGCGTCCAGTAATACTCCCAGGCTCGATTTGCTCCGGAAATATTCGTCGTCGCGACGACGCCGAAATCGCGCAAGATTTGGACTTTCTTCTCGCCCTCGACGACGTAGATCCGATCGCCTTTCTTCGCCGCTTGCCTAACGTCCCTCACATACTGCAGTGGCACGAAATGATCGCCTAGCCCCGTTGTCCAGACGCCGCCGGTCAAGACTTGCGGGACAAATCTTTTCTTCTTGCTATTGCGAGTATTAAAGCGAAGAACGCGAACAAAGGGCGCTCCGGTCTCGTCGTCATAGGGATAGGTAGCAAATAGATATTCTTCGCCCGGCTCTTCTGACTCTTGCTCTTTCGCCGGCTTCGCCTTCTTCGCCTTGGCTTCTTCTTTAGCTTTCTGTTTTTCTCTCTTTAGTCGCGCTTGCTCCTCAGCGTGAGAACCTTTCTTTTCTGAGCTCTTCTTACCGCTTGATGGAAGCAAGCCGGTATCTTTGATCAGCTGAATGAGCGGTTTGACGCCGCAGACGAAGCAGTTAAATTTAACCTTAAAAGGCTTCGATTCGTCGTCAGCAATAGAAAAGCTTTTGTTTTTATCGCCGTTACTATGGCCGCCGCGATTCGGGCAGGAACATAGAAACTCGCCCCCTTTGCCGACTTTATACGACGGATCGAAAACTCTCGCGATTTGCTCAGCTAGACTCATTTGAGTATAAAAATTCCTTCTTCTAGAGACTCAATTCGCGCGACGCGAACGAGGATAGACTCTTTGCCTTTCTTGACGAAAACCCGCCGGCTAAATATCAGGTCGACAAGATTGTCGTCGGAAAACAGGTCGGCTTTGTTCAGTCCGTCGATCAGTGCCTTTTCGTAGTTGTCTAAGTCGCCGGCGTAGGTCGAGCACTTGAATATGATTTCTATAGCGACTCGATCGCCGTCTTTCTTTGTGTATTGTCCCTCTAGCCCTTGCTCTTTGAGCTGTCGACGAGTCTCTCCGGCGATCCTGTTTTCAAACGCAACCGTTTTGGCTTTTGGTATCGCCCGCGGTGTACCGTAGCGAACCGTCAAGAGCGGCCGCAATTTCCAAACGGGCGGAAAATTATATTTGAATTCGATCACGCCGGAGAATCTCAAGACGATTACCTCGAGGGCTTCGCGAGGATTGACACCTTGCCGAGCTCCTGGACGTCGGTTAACTCTATCCCTTCGAGCTGCAGCTCTTCGGCCATTTCGTGATAGCCGGCTTGCTTGAAAGCTTCGAGGTCTAGCTTATAGACGACATCCTCTGAGATCGGATAGATTTCTCTTTCTTCTTTCGGCTTCGCAAGAATCGAAGCGACGAGCTTCTCTTCGTCGATCTTAAGTCCGCCGGTTTTGCGAAACTCGATGACGCCGGCAAGCGTTTTAACAAGCTTCTTCGAATAGCTTCCGTCTGCCTTTTTATAGTGCTTGTCGACTACTCGCTTACCCCATTCTTCGATATCCGCAGCATAGCAGCTATGGATCGCGGTTTGAGCTTCTTCGATTTCGCGCCTCATCGCTTCGAAATTCGCCTTCAGATCGGCGAGCTCGGAAGCTTTTCGACTCAATCCGTAAAGAGCCTTTAACACATGCTTCGACGCTTTCTTTAGAGCCTGGATCTGCTCCTCCGGAATCAAAAGCCGCACCGACTCGCGAACGACCTCGTCGCCGCCGTCGACATGAATTTCGAAATGCGGCTCGGGTCCGTTGACCGGCTCGATCCATGCTGCAAATCCGTTCGCTCTCAGCTCTTGATTAAAGCCGATCACGAAGAGATCAATATCTTTCTTCTTCCATTGATTCCAAATGAAATTAGATGGATCGTTGTCAACAACTAAACAATCTTCGGAAGAAGTAGCCGACGGAGTCTTTGACGCGGAAGATCCATCTTCTGAAGCCGGCGCGGATTTTTTCGATCTTCCCGGCTTTTTCTGGGATGATGCAACCGCCGCATGGGCAGATAAAGAGGAGTTGGCTTCCGATTTTTCGGAGCCCGCAATATCCGGAGAAGAAGAGGAAGTCGACGCTTCCGTCCTCGCTTTTTCGTTGAGAGCGAAATCGGTCGAAGAGGTCGACGGGATCGACGTATCGCCTTCCGTCCCAGACTTGGCTTCTGTTCTGCTTCCAAT
>Ga0102832_1000702_pt1 | contig 40286 bp, 32 predicted proteins | sample EBPBio282013_DNA_FD_88942 | JGI IMG/M metagenome (GOLD analysis project Ga0102832, IMG submission 88942) | Wastewater treatment Type I Accumulibacter community from EBPR Bioreactor in Madison, WI, USA - Reactor 2_5/28/2013_ DNA (Illumina Assembly) | ecosystem: Engineered > Bioreactor > EBPR >... | reverse complement strand
GGGTCTAGCAGGACTGGCCCATTTTTAATCCGGTGCTACCGGCCGATCCGTGGCCCCTTTTATTCCCGGTGTTCTCACCCAGAACCTCGCCTTTCGTGCCTCGGCCTATCTGACCAAGCGCGACGGTTATATCCGCAACGTCTTCGACGACAGCCGGCTCAACAACCGCGACGAATGGGGCGGCCGCGCCAAGCTTCTGTGGGAACCCGCCGACAATATTCGCGTGCTCGTCGCGGGCGATTATTCGTCGCGCGACGCCGAATGCTGCATGTGGACGATCCGCAGCTTCGGCAACAACGCCAATGTCCGCAATCAGCTGACCGCCGCGGGCATCGTCCCCGGCCCGAAAAATCGCGAGGTCGCGCTCGACGGCAACACCTTCATCCGTCAGGAAACCTATGGCGGATCGGTGCAGGTCGACGTCGAGAGCGCGAGCGGCATCACACTGACCTCGATCACCGGGATGCGCTGGTGGGACGCGGTCGACAATAACGACGCCGACCAGCGCCCGACCCCGGCGCTCAACATCAACAATGGCGACAGCCACCAGCGCCAGTTCACGCAGGAACTGCGCCTGACCTCGCCCTCGGGTCGGCCGTTCGAATGGGTCGGCGGGCTGTTCCTGTTCAATCAGGACTATGAACTCGGCAACTCGCAGCAAGGCACCTTCGATCAGACGCTGCCCCCCGGGGTTCAGCTGTCGCGCGCGATCTTCGTCGAGAACGACACGCAGAATTTCGCAGCCTTCGCCGATGCGACCTGGCATCTCAGCGACCGGTTCAATGTCTTTGGCGGGCTGCGCTATACCGTCGAGCGGCTGAACACGCATTTCCGCCGCTTTCCCAATCCGGGCACCGTCCTGCTCGGCCCCCGCGTCGACCAGAAGTCGAAGCGCGTCGACGGCGCATGGACCTGGCGCCTCGGCGCACAGTTCCGCCCGACCGAAGAGATCACGCTGTACGGCAGCGTCGCGCGCGGTTTCAAGGGCGGCGGCTTTAACGCGCTGCAGGACTCGACCGTCTTGCGCACGGTCGAGCCCGAAATCCCGACATCCTATGAAGTCGGCGCGAAAACCGAATTGTTCGATCGCCGCGTGCGCTTCAACATCGCCCTGTTCAGCACCGACTTCGACGATTTCCAGGCACAGGCGATCGGGGTATCGGATACGGGAACATTGGTGTTCGATGTCATCAACGCGGGTTCGCTGCGCACGCGCGGGGTCGAGGCCGACATCCACATCAATGCGGGCGGCGGCTTCACGCTGATGGGCGGCGCGGCTTACACCAAGGCCGAATATACCGACTTTGCGGGCGCCCCCTGCTATTTCGGCCAGACGGTCGCGCAGGGCTGCATCGTTTCGGGTGGCCAGTCGCGGCAGGATCTGACCGGCAAGGAGCTCGCCAACGCACCCAAAGTCACGGCGAATGCGACCGCCCGCTACGAAACCGACGTATCGGCCGCAGGCGCGACCGTATTCGGCCAGCTCTCCTATGCCTATCGCGGCAAGACCTTCACCGCGCTCGACCTCGATCCGAAATCGGTGCAAAAGGCCTATGGCCTGCTCGATGCGCAGCTGGGCTTCGCCTTGCCCGGCGACCGGATGCGGGCGTGGATCTGGGGCAAGAATCTGACCGACAAGAGCTTCGTCGAGCTGATCTACGACACCCCGCTCGACAGCGGCGGCCAGTCGCAATTCTTCCCCTCGACCGCCGCCCGCCAGTTCGGCGCCACCGTGGAGTACCGGTTCTGATGAAGACGTTCGACCGCCGGAGCCTGATGGCCGCCATCGCGCTGGCAGGTGCCGGCGGCGTTTCGACCCTCGCACTCGCGAAGTCGAAAGTCCCGGCGGCGCGCAAGCGCCCGCCGAACTTCATCGTCGTCCTCGCCGACGACCTTGGATATGGCGACATCGGCGCCAATGGATCGCGCGCGATCCGCACGCCGAACATCGACCGGCTCGCGGCCGACGGGTTGCTGATGACCGATGCCTATGCATCGGCCAATATCTGCACCCCCTCGCGCGCGGGGTTGCTCACCGGGCGCTATCCGATCCGCACCGGGCTGGCGTGGCAGGTGATCCAGGCGAACGACACCAACGGCCTGCCGCCCGAGGAGGTCACGATCCCCGAGATACTCGGCCGCGACTATGTCTCGGCGCTGATCGGCAAATGGCACCTCGGCCACACCCCGCCCTATTGGCCGCCGACGGTGCAGGGTTTCGACCTCTTCTTCGGCCTGCCCTACAGCCACGACATGAAGCCGCTGTCGCTCTACACTGCGGGTAAGGGCATCGAATTCACACAGGAAGACGTCGACATGGTCGCGTTGACACGGCGCTTCTTCGCACGCGCCGGCGACTTCGTCGAAACCAACCAGAGCCGCCCCTTCTTCCTGATGCTCGCACTGACCGCGCCGCATATCCCGCTCCATCCGAGCAAGGAGCACGCCGGCCATTCGTCCGCGGGCGACTATGGCGACGTCGTCGAGGAGGTCGATTCCGAACTCGGCCGCCTGCGCGAGCAGCTCGAGCGGCTCGACCTTCAGAACGACACCTATGTCATCGTCACGTCGGACAACGGTCCGTGGTTCGAGGGCTCTGCGGGTCCGCTCCGCGATCGCAAGGGCGGCGCGGGATGGGACGGTGGCTATCGCGTTCCTTTCGTCGCCTGGGCGCCCGGGCGCATTCCGGCGGGCAGCCGCAGCAACGCGATCACGATGAATTTCGACCTGTTACCCACCTTCGCCGCGCTCGCCGGCAAGCCGCTCCCCAAGGGGCTGGTCGTCGACGGCAAGGATATCAGCGCAGTGTGGCAAAAGGGCGCGCCCAGCCCGCACGACGCGCTGATCCTGTTCGACAATGAAAAGGTTGCGGCGATCCGCACCGACCGCTGGAAATTCGTCGCGCGCAGTTACTACCGCGAATATGATCTGCCGCTCGCGCGCATCGGCGCCAATCTGCTGTTCGACGTGCGCAGCGACCCCAGCGAAGACTATAATCTGGCGACGCGTCATCCCGATGTCGTGAAGGACATGCGCGCCCGCTTCGACCAATATCGTCAGACGTACGAACCGCTGGGGCGCAAGAAAGAGCCCGACCGGCTGCCCGGCGGGAAAGCCCTGCCCTGACCTATCGGTCATTGCCTGTGCCGGCCCGTCGCTGGTATCGGGATCGAGTTGAATCCAGTCCGGGGCGAACAGATTGCAGTCGAAAACCGCACCGAAAAGAAAAGCGCAGGACCGCGGCGTCGCGACGCGGCAGCGCATTGCCGAAGAAGCGCTTCAGCTTTTTTCGCGACACGGCTTCGACGGCGTGGGGATACGCGAAATTGCCGAGAGCGTCGGGGTCCAGCACGGGCTGATCAAATATCACTTCGGCACGAAGGACGAGTTGTGGCGCGAGGCCGTCCGGTTGATGTTCACCCGGGCGAACGAGATATTGCGCGCCGAGCCCGGCGAGGCCGACCTGCCGCCGTACAAGGCGTTCGAAGTCTCGCTGCGGCGTTATGTCCGCTATTGCGCCGAGCATCCCGAACATGCGCGGCTGATGGTCCAGGAATCTTTCCGCGATAACGAACGGCTGGCGTGGGCGTCCGAAAACTTCATCCGCCCCAGCCACGACCGGATCTTTGCACGCTGGAACGCGCTGATGGACGACGGGACGATGCTGCGGGTCGATCCGGCGCTGATGGTCTATGCGATGACCGGCGCCGCCCAGTCGATCTTCAACCTCGCCGCCGAAGCCAAGCTGACGCACGGCATCGACGCGCTGTCGAACGAGACGATCGAGGCCTATTCGGATGCGATCGTTTCGCTGTTCATGCCCGGCCTGAAAGCGGCCGAAGCGGCCGGGAAAAAATAATTATCCATCTGGATAAAAATTAGAGACAGGCGAAATTCGTTGCGATAAGCTCCCTCCATAAGAGGGAGAGACGAGGATGGCCGATGTCAGCGGCGGGACGGCGATACGCCCCGCGTCCATGGAGCAACCGCGCCTGCCGACCGGACAGGTGATCGCTTACGGATCGGGCGATCTCGCCTTCAATCTCTACTTCACCTTCTGCTCGCTGTTCCTGCTCTATTTCTACACCGACGTGCTTGGCCTCTCTGCCTCGGTTGCCGGGCTGATCATCATGGCCGCGCTCGTCTGGGAGGGGATCACCGACCCCGCGATGGGTGTGATCGCCAGCCGGACACGAAGCCGGTTCGGCAGCTATCGCCCCTATCTGCTGTTCGGCGCGCCTGTCCTCGCAATTGCATTTATCGCGATGTTCCTGCCGCTCGGATTGTCGGGCAACGTCCTCGCCGCTTTCTGCCTCGCGACGCATATCCTGTTTCGCACCGTCTATACCGTCGTGAACATCCCCTTTGTCGCGCTGTCGGCGCGGATGAGCGCGGATTCGCTCACCCGGTCGCGTCTCGCCGGGGGGCGGATGCTGTTCGCGATCCTGACGGGATTGTTCCTTGCCGCCGCGACGCTGCCGCTGGCCGCCCGCTTCGGCGGCGGGCGCGAAGGATTCCTCTGGGTCGCCGTGCTTTACGCCGCCATCGCCACGCTCGTCCTGCTCAACTGCTTCCGGAAAACCCGCGAGGCGATCGGCGAAGCGCCCGATGCTCATCCGACCTTCGGCGCGATGCTCCGCGCGGTACGGACGAACCGGGTGTTCCTGCTGCTGCTCGGCGCGACGCTCGTTGGGTCGGTCGGCTATGCGATGGGCGGCAAGGCGCTGCTCTATTACATGAAATATTATGCGGGGTCGGAGAAGACGATCACGATCGGGCTGACGGTTTCGCTGGCCGCCGCCGCGCTGTCGATGCTTGCGTGGGTCAAATTGACGCAGCGCATCGGAAAACGCGCCGTGTGGCTCAGCGGGATCGCGATCAGCGCGACCGCCAACATCCTGATCTTTGCGCTCGCGCCCAAGGCCGGAGCGCTGCTCTATGGCCTGCTCGCGGTCAGCGGAGTGGGGAACGCCGCGTTCGTGCTGACATTCTGGTCGATGCTGCCCGACACGGTCGAGGTCGGCGAATGGCAGACCGGCTTGCGCGCCGAAGGAGCGCTTGTCGGCTTCCTCGCCTTTACGCAAAAGGTCGCGCTCGGCGTCGGCACCGGTCTGATCGGCATCCTGCTCGATCTCATCGGCTATGTCCCCAACGTCGAGCAAACCCCCGAAGCGCTGGCGAACATTCGCGGACTGGCGACGCTGGCCCCCGCCATGCTGGCGATCGGCGCCGGCGTCTTCATCTATTTCTACCCGCTCGACACCCGCACCCATGCGCGCCTCGTTCGCGCGATCGGATGGCGCAACGCACGCCGCGGCGGCCGGGCCTCTTCCACCCAAACCACGGACACATGACATGACCGACCAGCAATATGATTTCGCACCCCGCCGCGGCGCGTCCGATCAATGGATCGTCGACACGATCGATGCGATCATGGAACAGGCCACGCTGGCGGAAAAGGTCGGAATGCTGTCCGGCCGCGGCTTTTTCCAGGAATTCATGGCCGACGACCGGCTATGGGGCGCGCGTCCCTATCGCGCCGGGAGCGGGATCGAGCGGCTGGGCGTCCCGCCCCTGTGGTTCACCGACGGTCCGCGCGGCGTCGCGCGCGGCCAGAGCACCTGCTTCCCGTGCACCATGGCGCGCGGCGCGACCTTCGACACCGACCTCGAAATGCGGATCGGCGAAGCGATGGGCAAGGAAATCCGTGCGCAGGACTGCGACCTTTCGGGCGCCGTGTGCATCAATATCCTGCGCCATCCCGCGTGGGGGCGCGCGCAGGAGACCTATGGCGAAGACCCGCATCATCTGGGCGCGATGGGAAGCGCGCTCGGGCTGGGCATCCAGACGCAGAATGTAATCGCGACGGTCAAACATTTCGCGCTCAATTCGATGGAAAACGCGCGCTTCAAGGTCGACGTCGGCGTGGACGAGCGCGCGCTCCACGAAATCTATTTGCCGCATTTCAAGGCGGCGCTCGACGCCGGCGTCGCGACCGTGATGAGCGCCTACAACAAATATGACGGCGAATATTGCGGCCAGCACCACGGCCTGCTCACCGACATATTGCGCGGCGAATGGGGTTTTTCGGGCTTCGTCCATTCGGACTGGGTGATGGGCCTCTACAAACCCTACGCGGTCGCCGCCGGGCTCGATATCGAGAATCCCGAGCCGCAGATCCTCGGCGACAAGCTCGTTGCCGCGGTCGAGGCAGGGCATGTCGCGCCATGGGTGATCGACCGCGCATGCCGCAACATCCTGCGCACCCAATATCGTTTTGCCTGCGCGCCCGATCCGCTGACCGAATATCCCGTCGAACTGGTCGCATCGCCCGAACATGTCGCGCTCGCCCGCGAAGCCGCCGGGAAGTCGATCGTACTGCTCGAAAACGACGGCGTGCTGCCGCTCGACCGCGCGAAGCTTCACCGCGTCGCAGTGCTCGGCCGGCTGTCCACGCTGGAAAATACCGGCGACATGGGATCGAGCCGCGTCCGCGCGCCTTATGTCACGACCCCGCTTGAGGCGCTGCAAACCATGCTCGGCGCCGACGCGATTGTGACTGGCGACGAGGACGATATCGACGCCGCCGTCGCGGCGGCGCAGGGCGCCGACGTCGCGCTGATCGTCGCGGGCTATACCGCGCGCGAGGAAGGCGAATATATTCCTGGCGACATCACGCTGGGACAGGAAAGCGATGGCAGCGGCGGGCGGCCGGCGATCGGCGGCGACCGGCTGTCGCTCGATCTGCCCGCCGAGCAGGTCGCCCTGATCGAAGCCGTCGCGGCGACCGGCACCCCCGTCGTCGTCGCGATCGTCGCGGGCTCGGCGGTGCTGGTCGAGCGCTGGCGCGAAAAGGCCTCGGCGATCCTCCAGACCTTCTATTCGGGCATGGAGGGCGGCACCGCGCTCGCCGACATCCTGTTCGGCGCGGTCAACCCGTCGGGGCGCCTGCCCTTCACCGTTGCGCGCGATCCCGCCGACTATCCGTTCTTCGATCGCGACGCCGACGCGATCACCTATGACTATTGGCACGGCTATGCGAAGCTGGCGCGCGACGGCGTTCAGCCGCGCTATCCCTTCGGGCACGGCCTCAGCTACACCCGCTTCGCGCGCCGCGCCCTGCGCGTCACCGCCGACGACAGGGCGCTGACCATCTCGGTGACCGTCGCCAATGTCGGCGACCGCGCCGGTGACGAAAGCATCCTGTGCTTCGTCGGTTATCCGGGCCAGGTCGAACGCTGGCCGCGCGCGCTCAAGGCCTTTACGCGCGTTTCGCTCGAGCCCGGCGAAGCGCGCACGATTGCGATGACGGTCAATCTCGACGATCTGCGCTATCGCGACGAGCGCACGCATGGATGGCGGTTCGAACCCGGCGACTATGCCATCATGCTGTCCGATGGAGCCGGCGGCGAGCTTCGCGCGTCGGTTCGGCTATAGAAGGCTCAAGTCCCGAATGCTGCCAGGTCAGCGGGATTGGACGGGTCGACAATAGCTGGTCGACCGAATCACGGATCGCGCAGCGCGAAATCGCTTCGCGGGTCGCATCCGCGCGCGTCTTGCGCGTCGACGGCATGGGACAGGATCGCGTGGATCCGAACCAACAAGCGCGAATATCGCGCGCCGCATAAATATGCGCTTGAAGATTCCGATCTGGTCCGCTCCGATGGCGAACAGCATCTGGCGGCCTGTCGAGCCGCCTTCCTGGAGGGGAGAAGAATTGTGACCGAAGCCGTCAATCTCGCCGCGATCGAGGAGATCCGGCTGCTCAAGGCCCGTTACCTGCGCGCGCTCGATACCAAGGACTGGGCGCTGCTGCGCAGCCTGCTCACCGACGACATGATCGGCGACTTTCGCGAAATGCCCGGTGAAACCGACGAAGCATTGCTGACGACCGGTGCCGACGCCTTCATCGCAGGGGTCACCGCGACGCTCGAAAATGCCACGACGGTCCATCATGTCCACAGCTTCGAAATCCGCTTCACCGGCGCGCGCGACGCCGAAGGCATCTGGGCGATGGACGACCATTTCTGGGCGGGCGAGGGAAGCGACCTTGCCGGTCGCTCGCGTCACGGATTCGGGCATTACCACGATTGCTACCGCAAGGCGCGCGGGCGCTGGCTGATCGCCAGGACCCGGCTCAGCCGTATCCGCGTCGAGCGTGACTGACGCGCTCTCTGGCTCGTTCGGGCATCGGCGGATAGCCGGGGTAGCGGCAGGCCGGATCGGCTATCGGCCATAGCATCGGCAACATACCCCTCTTTTGCCTGGCTGCTGATTGGCGAAGCTGTATAGACGACTTATGACCTCATCGCTCAATCGGAATTTCGCCGTTTCCAGATCGCACGACCGGACAGGGGCGCAGTTGCAGGAACCGGCCGGCGGCGATTCTACACCCCGCTATCTCGCGATAAAGCAGAGCATCTGCGATGCCGTCCGCGATGGCCGCCTCCAACCCGGCGACCGTGTTCCATCTGAAGCCGAACTGGTCCAGCAGTTCGACGTCTCGCGGATGACCGCGAACCGCGCTCTTCGCGAGTTACAGGCCGCGGGCGTCGTCGTGCGGCGCGCCGGCAGCGGATCGTTCATCGCCGAACCGAAGCCGATCGGACAGATGATCGAAATCCGCAACATCGCAGAGGAAATCCGCGAGCGTGGCCATGCCTATCGCGCGCGCGTCATCCAGAACCGCGAAGAGCGCGCCAATATCGAAACCGCGCCGCTGCTCGAGGTCGCGGTGGGAACCAGATTATTCCATTCGATCATCGTCCACCACGAAGCCGAGTTTCCGATCCAGATCGAGGAGCGTTTCGTCCTCGCGTCTATCGCGCCCGATTATGGCGCGCTCGACTTCACGCGAATGACCCCGAACGAATATCTGACGAGCATCGCACCGCTCGAACGGGTCGAGCATCGCGTTTGCGCGACGATGCCCGACGAGCGGATGCGCGGCATGTTGGGGCTGACCGAAGGCGAACCGGTGCTCCAGATGACGCGCCGGACCTGGAGCCGATCGCGCCTGGTCAGCCACGCCTGGCTGACCCACCCGGGCACCCGGTTCGAACTGTCGGCGGCCTTTTCGATCGACGATTGAGCCGCGTCAGCCGGCTCGGGTAACCGCGACCGGTTTGCGGCGCCGGCGCAGCCAGCGGAAATCGGCACGGCTGAAGCTCTTGAACAGCAGATAGAAACCGGTCCCGGAAAGCCAGAGCGCACCGAAGGCAACAAAGATGATCAGCGGGTGGTTGAAGCTCGACCGGTTGATATAGTCCATATTGTGGAGCATCCAGAAGAAGTCCCACGTTCGCCAAGTGTCACCGCGCATGACGAGAAACCGCGCGGTGTCGAGCGAGACATAGGCGCTGCTGTTCTCCGCATCGGCGAAATCGACGCGCCACATCGCACCCTTATGATCGCGCGATTCGAGGTTCGGCCTGGAGAGCACACTCACCGCGCGGATCGGCGCCTCGTTCATCATCGACGCGACGTCGCGCGCCATCGCTTCATTCACACGAATGGCCTCGCCGTTCGTCGCGTCGACGAGGCGGACGCCTTTCGCGGAGTGCACCTCATAGACCGGCCGCGCCCCGAGATCGCGAAGGATCACCCCGGTGACGGGCTCGCCGCGCGGCAGGGCGGCGACGTCGAAATATTCCCCCGCCGGCAAGGGATGCGCGTGCAACATACCCCCGCCGTGGCCACCGACCTTGTCCTTGTCGAGCAGCGCCATCACCGACCCGCTCAGGGCCCAGAGCAGGAACTGAAGCCCGAGGATCAGGCCGACCCACTTATGAATGCGCCGGAAGAAAAGCGGCGTCAGACGAATCTTCTTCATGCCTTTTTCCTCTTGCGGCGCGGGAAGGACCAGATCAGCAACCAGGCGCCGGTCGCAGCCATCGCAAAGGCGCTCCAGGTCGCGACGCGGAGCAGCGGGTTGTTGACGTCGGTGCGCTCGTCATAATCCATGATGTGCAGCATCCACGCGAAGTCGAAGACGCGCCACAGGGCGTGCCGGCGCGAGATGAGCTCGCCCGTCTGCGGCGACAGATAGAGCGTCGGCCGGTTCCAGCCTTCGAACTCGACTTGCCAGTAGGGCGGCTTGCGCGCCTGCATCTCCTGCGGCGCCCTGGTCAGTAAACGGACCGACACGACCTTGCCGTCGCCGGTATAGATGCGACGCGCCGCCTCGCGGATCTGCGCTTCGGTGAGCGGCGGCAGCGGTTCGGCCGTGCGCGCGTCGAAGAGCCTCGCACCTTCCGGGGTTTCGGCACGCCACACCGGCCGCCCCGCGAAATTCCGGAGCGCGATTTCGGACACCCCCGGCGCGGCCGCGACGACCTTCGACGGCGCTGCGAGGCCGTCGAGGTCGAAGGGCCGGGCCACCGGGGAGCGCACCAGATTGTCGCCGTGGATGATGTCGATATGCACCGCCACCATGTAGAAGCCGGTCAGCGTCCAGAGCAGCGCCTGAACGCCGACGACGAGTGCCAGCCACTTGTGCGTCCGGCGGATGAGAAGCGGCCAGCGGATTGCCATGTCCCCTTCCTCAGAACGCCGTCCGGAAACCGACGTAGAAGCGACGGCCAAGCAGGTCGTACGTCATCGTGTCGGTGTTCGCATCGGTAAAGCTCTGGATATAGGGAGCCTTGCGATCGAAGAGATTGTCGACCCCGATCTGGAAGCGCGTTTTCTCGTCGATCTCGTAGGCGAGCTGCAGGTTGTGATAGAAGACATTCGGGGTGCGATAGCCGATTTCGCCGGGCGACGCATTGAAGTCGGTCGCCTTGCCGATCCACTGCGTCGACCAGGTCGCGCTGATGCCATCCTTCTCGGCCGTCAGCACACCATAGCCGCGCCACTTCGAATAGCCGCCGTTGCCGCCACCGATGAAGCCGTCAAAATCGATCGGGGCGCCGCCGGGGAAAGGCAGGACCACATATTTGTTGAGGTAGGTCAGATTGACGTCGAGCGAGATGTTCACGCTGCCGATGCCGCTCGCGTAGACGAGACCGAGATCGAGCCCGTTCATTTCCTCGCGGCCCGTGTTGATCGGTTGCGCCGACAGGAAGGTCACTTCGCCGGTCAGCGGGCTGCGCGTGAAATCGTCGCAGAAGGGATGCGACAGATTCTGGCTCGCGTAACAGATCGACAGCTTGGTCGACCCCGGAATCGCGCGGATCGCGTCCTTGATCCTGATGTCGAACCAGTCCGCGGTGAGCGACAGGCCGGGGACCAGCCCCTTCGGCGAGATCACCGTTCCGACGGTCCATGTCGTCGAGCTCTCGGGCTTCAGTTTTTCGTTGCCGCCGACCGTAGTCAGGATCGTCGTACCGAGCTGGACATAATTGGCGGGAACGCCCGACGCCTGACAATTGGCGATCAACGTCGCATTGCCGCTGGTCGCATAACGCGAACAGGGATCGGTGGTGGTGAGATTGCCTTCCGAAACCCCGCCGAACAATTCGGGGACGTTGGGAATACGAAAGCCCGTGCCGTAGGTACCGCGAAGGCGAAAGCTGTCGTTGATAACCCAGTCGAGGCTGGCCTTGTAGTTCCAGTCGCTGCCGAAGAGGTCATAGTCCGAATAGCGCACCGCGCCGCCCGCCGTGAGCGCCTCGAAGAAGGGCGTGTCGGCCAGGATCGGCACCGACAGTTCGAGATAGGCCTCTTTCGCGATGCTGGTCCCCGAAATCGGGCTCTGCTGGTTGGTGTTGGCGATGCCGAGCACGGTCAGCGGATCGGGATCGCGCCAGCCCTTTTCCTTGCGATAGACGAGGCCGGCCGCGAACGAGACCGGTCCCGCAGGCAGTTTGAACAGGTCGCCGTTGAGGTCGGCGGTGAAGGTGGCCAGCTCGTTGCCGCCGCGATCGCGCGAGGTGAAGAGGATATAGTCGAGAACCTGCGGAGTCAGGTCACCAAAGCCGAGATAGTCGCCGCACGGGATCGACGCGCCGGCAGCAAGGCTGCACTTGGTCGTATCGATCGTGTTGCGGACGCGTTCGAGATTGGCGATGTTCGTCGAACCATCGACCCCGGTGTTGCGGCCGAAGGCGCCCGCCACCTCCCACGCCCAACTGTTCGACAGCTTGCCGCGGAGGCCGAACGTGCCCTGCCAGGTGTCGGTTTCCTGGAAGAATTGCCGCGGGCCGGGTTCGGCAAGGCGTCGCTGGACGAGCACGATATTCTGGCCCGTCGGGTTGGTCGGATTGCTGGCCGAGATCGCGAGATTGCGCAGCGTTCCCGGCGTCGCGATCTGTTTCGACTTGCGGAACGTATAGAGGAACTCGCCGAACGCCTCGATATTGTCGGTAATGTCATAGTCGGCGAAAAATGCCGTGCTGACACGCTCGACCGGGCTCACCGCGTTGAGGAACGGGTTCGAGTTGAAATTATGCTTCGCGGCGCTGTACGGCTCGAAGAAATTGCCGTTTCCGCCCAGTGTCTGATTGAAGTTGATCTGCTGGCCGTTCGGCAGTACCGCGCGGCCGCCGATCGTCGAGGCGCTGTTCACGCAGCTCAGCGCGCCCGGCGTCGTTTCGGCGAGCGAGCAGGGCGCGCGCGACGCCATGTTGACCGCCTTCGTCTTCTGATAGGTGACCGCCGCCATGAAGCCGCCGCGATCATTCCGCACGCCCCAGATCAGGTCGGCGGTGAAATCCGATCCGTCGCCCTTTTCGGTGAGCCCCTGTCGCAGACTGAGGCCGAGGCCTTCATAGTCGGTGCGGGTCACGAGATTGACGACACCCGCCATCGCGTCGGCGCCATAGATCGCCGAGGCCCCGTCCTTGAGCACATCGGTGCGCGCCAGCGCGACCACCGGGATCATGTTGAGGTCGGGCGACGAGTTGGCGCCGGTTCCGCCCGCGACGAGGCGGCGGCCGTTGAGAAGAACGAGGGTGCGCTTGATACCGAGGCCGCGCAGGTTGACCTGCGCCGTACCATATCCGTTATTCGCCCAGTAGGCCGAGGTCTGATTGCCCGCAAAGCCCGCATTGGCCGGGAGGCGCTGCAATACGGTCTCGATATTGACCAGCCCGGTATTTTCGATTTGCTCGGCGGACACCACCGTGGCCGGACCGACGCCCGCGAGATCCTGACGGCGGATGCGCGAACCCGTCACGACGATGTCGCTTCCCGCGTCGCTCGCCTCCGCGGCCGATGCGGGGGCAGCCCCATCCTGCGCAAAAGCCGGCGTCGCGATAGTTGCGACCACCGCAGCGCTCGCGAGCAATGATTTTCTGATCGACATGCGAAACCCCCTGTTGGTTACGTGATGAACCCTAGAGAGCATCAATTGTATATACAGGTCAATAGAAATTATTTCGTAAATTCAATATGTTATAGACATGTCATAAGGTCGTACCGGATAATGCTAATACGCACCCCAAAGACCTACCCCTCATGCGTAGAGATATTTTTTTGCACAATGGGTCGAACAGCAACCGGCACTGGTCGCTGCAACCCAATTTCGCGTAATATAATTACAATGTCGCTGTTGCGCGCCGCCCCTTCGCGGATCGCCGTTCAGTGCCCGAATGCGAGTCAGATCCACCGGGACGGCAGCGGCCGACACCTCCTTCGACGACAGGCGGGCCCTCAGCCGTTGCCGGCGCCTCGCCGGCAGCGCTGCGCTGGCGCACGCCGGCCTTCTCTCCGGGCTCTGCGCCGCGGCCTGCAAGCGCCGGAATGAGAGAAGCAGCGGAGCACCGCGAGATGCCCGCGCCATATCCAGTATCGATTTCGCCGTGCGGACGGATCAGGCGGAGAATTCGACGATCTTGCCGTCGCTACCGAACGCCATCACTTCGAAGGCATCGACGCTTCCATCCGGCATTTCCATTCCCGGAGAGCCGCGCGGCATGCCGGGAACCGCAATTCCGCGAATGCCTTGCGGCTTGTCGATCAGCAGCTTCGCGACATGGCGCATCGGAACATGCCCCTCGATCGCGTAACCGCCGACGATCGCGGTGTGACAGGACGCCAGTTCGGCCGGGACGCCATGTCGCGCCTTGACGGCGGGCATGTCCGAACGGTTCTCGACCGTCACCGCATAACCTTCGGCGCGGGCGATGTCGGCCCAGGTTTCGCAGCAGCCGCATTCAGGGTCGCGATAAACGAGCATCCGCGCGCCGCCCTTGCCTTTGCTCCAGTCGGATGATGCCCCGGCCCCGGACGGCGCCGCTGTGGCGGACTTGCGATCGCATCCGGCGAGAAGGGCTCCGCCGCCCAGCGCCACAAGCGCGAGGAGATTTCGCCGGCTACAGGAGGTCGCCATCTTCATTTTCGCTCCAACATACGTTTCATCCGGCCGATTTCGGCCGCCTGCCCCGCAATGGCGCCGCTGGCGGCCGTCTGCGGTGCGAGGCTGTGACAAGCCGGAAGTCGGTTTCACGGCTCTTCTTCCTCGACGGGTCCCGCCCCGCGAGACTCTAGAACCAGGCTTTCACGCCCATCACAAAGCTGACGCTGCTCGCATCCTCGCCCGCAGCGCGCGCGAAACGTGCCGTATCGCCGACCTTGCGACCCCATTCGACGCCGACATAGGGCGCGAACTCCTTCACCACCTCGTAGCGAAGACGCAGACCAAGTTCGAAATCGGACAGGCCCGACCCGATCCCGCTTTCGCGCACATCCTGTAACGCGAAATTGAACTCGGCCATCGGCTGCAGGATCAGCTTCTGCGTGATCCGCTGGTCATAGCTCCCCTCGAAACGGGCAAGCAGGTCGCCCTTGTTCGACAGGAACAGCGCGCTCTCGACCTCGAACCAGTAAGGGGCCAGTCCTTCGAAACCCACCGTCGCATAGGTCCGGTCGGGGCCGTGCCCGAAATCCTGACGGACACCTGCCTGCGCGTTGAAATAGGGCCCGATCGCGCGGCTGTAGAGCGCCTGTACCTCACCGCTTTCGATGCCTTCGCCGAACGCCGTCTCGCCTTCGCTTTTCAGCGTCAGCCGGTTGATGTCACCGCCGTACCAGGCCTCGCCTTCCCAGCGGAAGCCGTCGCGCCCCTTGCGCGCCTGATATTCGGCGAGGTTCAGGCTGATGAAACCGACCTTCTGCGCGCCGTTTTCGACCATCATTTCATGGCGTGAATGCTCCATCTCGCCCTTCGGGAAGATGCGATCGGCGTACCAGTCGTCTGGCGGCGGCGGCGCGGGCGCGTCGCCCGGCGGCAGATCGGTGCCGCTGGCGCCCGCGGTTTCAGGCATCGCCGCCATATCGTGCGCGGGCGCCTGTTTCGGCGTGCAATGCCCCATGGCAGCATGTTCGGGCGGGCAATCGGGATCGGACGCCGGTGCGCCATGATCCATCGCTGTCATGTCCGGACCGGATGCCTCTTCGGCCGGCGCGCTGTCGAGCGTGCAATGGCCCATCGCGGCATGTTCGGGGGTGCAGGCCGGCGCTTCAGGCGCCGGTTCCGCCGCGGGCTGCGCGCCGTGCGTCGAATGATCCATCGGCTGCGCGGCGGCCGGAACCGCAAAAGCGAAGGGCGCGATGCCGGCGAGGAGGAGCGCGACCCGGGTCATTCGCCGTCTCCCTTCGGACGCACGCTGACGACGCGCATCATCCCGGCATGCATGTGATAGAGAAGATGGCAGTGGAAAGCCCAGTCGCCGAGGGCGTCAGCAGTAAAATCGAAGCTCGCGGTCCCGCCCGGCTGGACGAGCACGGTATGCTTGCGCGGCGACCGGTCGCCCTTCCCCGTCACCAGTTCGAAGAAATGGCCGTGCAGGTGGATCGGATGGCTCATCATCGAATCGTTGATGAGGTTGATCCGCACGCGTTCGCCCTCGATGAAGGGGATCGGTTCGTGATGGTCGGACATCTTCACCCCGTCGAACGACCACATGAAACGCTCCATGTTGCCGGTGAGGTGGATGTCGAGCGAGCGCGACGCCGCGCGCACGTCGGGATTGCGTTCGAGCGCGACAAGGTCGTGATAGGTCAGCACCTTGTGCCCGACGTCCTCAAGCCCCTGCCCCGGCTCGCCCATGCGGTCGACCGGCATCGGCGAGATCGACTGGACGCTCGGATCGCGCTTGACCTGCGGCGCGACGCTGAAATCGCGCATGCTATGCTGCATTGCGGCGCCACCTGCTGCGCCATGCGCACTATGGTCCCCGGCGACAGGCGCCGGGGCCGCGGGCGTGCAGTGCCCCATCGCGGCATGTTCGGGCGCACACGCCGCATCGCTGCCGCCCGCCATCGCGCCCATTCCCATGTCCTTCATCGTCGCGAGTGGCCGTTCACGCAGCGGCGGCACCTCGGCGACCATCCCGGCGCGCGGCGCCAGCGTCGCCCGTCCCATGCCCGACCGGTCGTTGGCTTCGGCGACCAGAGTATAGGCGCGGTCTTCCATCGGGGTAACGATGACGTCATAGGTTTCGGCGACCGCAATCTGGAATTCGTCGATCTCGACCGGCACGATGTTCAGGCCGTCGGCCTGCACGACAGTCATGCGAAGGCCGGGAATGCGGACGTTGAAGATCGACATCGCCGAGGCGTTGATGATGCGCAGCCTGACGCGCTCGCCCGGCCGGAACAGCCCGGTCCAATTGTCACGCGGACCATGGCCGTTGACGAGGAAGCTGTATGTCGAACCGTTGACGTCGGCGATGTCGGCCGGATCCATCCGCATCGCACCCCACTCGATGCGATCCTTCAGCGGCTGATCCTTGCCCGCGAGCAGCCCGCCGAGCGTCTGGCGCTGCATGTTGAAATGGCCGGGGCTCACCTTCAGCTTGCGAAAGATTTCCTCGGGCGACAGGCGGCTGTGGTCGGATAGCACGATGACATGCTCGCGGTCGTAAGCGATCGGGTCGGCGCCCGCGGGGTCGATGACGATCGGCCCATAGTGGCCGAGCTGTTCCTGCAACCCCGAATGACTGTGATACCAGTAGGTCCCCGACTGGACGACGGGGAATTCATAGACGAAGGTCGACTTCGGCTTGATGCCGGGAAAACTGACCCCGGGGACGCCGTCCATATGAAAGGGCAGGATCAATCCGTGCCAGTGGATCGAGCTGTCCTCGTCGAGGTCGTTGACGACGGTCAGACGCGCGGTCTGCCCTTCCTTCAGCCTGACCAGCGGCGCCGGCACGGTACCGTTGATCCCGATCGCGCGGCTGACCTTGCCATCGATGCGCATCGTCTGCCGCGCGACGCGCAGGGTGATGTCGTTGCCCGATACGGTCGGAAGGGTCGAGGCGATGCCGGGCGACACCGTCTGCGCCCACGCCGGGAACCATGCCGCCGCAGCGGCCGCGGCTCCTCCGCCCAGAGCTGCACTCACGAACCGACGCCTGTCTATCTGCATGTTCTTCCCGATTGTTTCCAAATGTTCCTAATGCCATACGCACGGGCGGCGTCCGCCCCTCATCGATTTGCCCGAAAAAGAGCGAGGCGCGGAAGACGCCCCATCAAAGGCCCGCGCCTTCGCTCGCCCCACCCAGCAACGCCCTGAGCCGGACCCGCGCCCGATAGAGGCGGGTTTCGATCGTCTTTTCGCTGACGTCCAGCATCGCCGCTGCCTCGGACTGACTGACCTCGTCCACACCGCGGAGGAGGAGGACTTCGCGCAGCTTCACCGGAAGCGCAGCCACCGCCTCGCGAACCCGCGCCAGCTCCAGCCTGTCACCCACTTCAATGTCGGGCGACGGGGTTTCGCTGGCGACATGATGGGCGATCTCCAGCGGCAGCGCGCGGGAGAAAAAAGCGCGCACCTTTCGCCGGCGCCCCCAATCACGGCACTTGTTCAGTGCGATCCGCGATATCCAGATACGAAATGGCCGCGTCCCGTCATAGCGATCGAGTGCCGAGAACCCGGCAACAAAGGCTTCCTGCGTCAGATCCATCGCTTCGTCGGCGTCGCCGACATGCTTTACGATCAATCGGTAGACCGGCGCCTTGTAACGGCTCAGCAGCTCGCGATAGGCATCCTCATGCTTTGCGCGGGCACGCGCCGCAAGGTCCTGATCGCTATACTGCGATAGGTCGGAACTCACTGTGCATCGGCGGTCAGCGCCTTGACCACGCTCCTGTCGAACATGCGCGCCTGATCGTCATCAAGGATGGCGCGCATCGCGAAGAGATGCCTCAGCGTTTCCTTCTGCAGCGCCCCCATCACGTCATGCGTGTGGTCGATCGCCTCGGTGACACGGGGGCCATAGCCATGCTCGGCCTCGATCGCCTGCGCGAGCCGGATATTGGCGGCGCGCATTTCGGTCTCGAGCGTCCGGCGCCGTCCGGCGAATCTGGCTTCGATCTGTTCGAGTTTCGCTTCCTGCGCCGACGTAAGGTCGAGCCGTTCGTGGAGAAGCGCATGCAGTTCGGTTTCGCTGGCTTTCGGCGGGTCGGACACGGCACGTCCGATGAACACGCCCGCGATGGCGGCCGCGAACGCGATCAACCCGACGATGAGCAAGCGGCGAGACGGCATCGCTATTGGACGTCCAGCAAGGTCGAGGGCGCCAGCGCACTCGCGGGTCCGAACGGGCTGATCGGGCTCGCGGCAACGGCAGGCTCGGGAAACGCACTGCCCGCGATCACGCCGCCGCCGAGCGAAACGACGGCCGCAAGCGCCATCAGGCGTCCCATCGCAGCCGATTCCTGTCGACGCGCCGCGAGGGCGCCGAGGATTCGATCGTCGAGCGCGTCAAGCGCCGGCGGCAAATCGACCCTGTTCAATATGCGCAGCTCTTCGTCCATCGACCTGTCTCGCCAATCCTTCCTTCATTGCGCATACGCACGCGCGCAGATTACCCCTCACCCCTCACGTTCTTTTCGTTTCGAATGAGGGCTATGTGATCATCTTGCGTATTAGCAGGACAGACATGCAATTGGAGATTTTTATGTTCAAGTCGCTTTTCCCCTCCACGGCGGCCGCTTTCGCTCTGCTCCTCACGCCCGGCGCCGCGAACGCGCATACCAAGCTCATCAGCTCGGCGCCCGCAGCCAATTCGACCGTCTCGAAAGTGACGTCGGTCAGCCTGAAATTCAACGAAAAGGTGATCGCATCGACTGTGAAGACCGAATTCGTCATGACCGGGATGCCCGGCATGGCCAACCATGCGCCGATGAAAATCCCCTACACCGCGGCAATGGGCAAGGACGGCAAGTCGATGACGCTCGCGCTGAAGCGCGCACTGGTGCCCGGAACCTACAAGGTCAAATGGTCGGCCGCGGGCGCCGACACCCATCGCATGGGCAGCGAATTCAGCTTCACCGTAAAATAGGGTGGTGGACGATCCCGTCCTGATCGGCATCAGGTTCGCACTCTATGCGGACCTGATGCTCGTCGCCGGCCTTGCCGCGTTTCCGCTCTATGCGCTGACCCCCGGCGAACGACGTGCGCCGCAGCCAATGGCCGCGATCTGGCGCTTGGAACGCTGGCTCTGCGTCATCGGGCTGCTCGTCTCCACCCTCGGGATGGGCGTACTCGCGGCGTCGATGCAGGGCGTGGAGCTCCTCTCCCTGGAGTTTCAGCCCTTTTGGGATCTCGTTCGCGAAACCGATGTCGGCGTGGCCTGGATCTCCCGGAGCGCCGCGCTGCTTCTCGCGCTGGCGGCGGCAATCTGGCTGACACGCCGGCCGGCAATGGCGGCCGCCATCCTCGCCCTCGCCGGCTCGATCGCCGTCGCGACTTTGGTCTGGTCCGGCCATGCGGGCGCGACCGAGGGCAGTGCAGGCACCCTCCACCGGGTCAGCGACATATTGCACCTGATCGCCGCTGCCGTCTGGATCGGCGCGATCGGCGCTTTCCTGCTGCTGACCTCGCCCCGACGAATCCACGAGATACCGGACGCGGCCCGCCTCGCCGCGCGGAGTCTCGATCAATTCTCGCACATCGGCACGATCTGTGTCCTCGTCATCGCCGCCACCGGCCTCGTCAACAGCCAGATGATCGTCGGCGCCGAAAATCTGGGGCGATCGCTCGGCTCGCCCTATGGACAATTGCTCGTTGCCAAGCTTGCGCTGTTCGGACTGATGCTGGCGCTCGCGGCGGCGAACCGCTGGCGGCTTGCTCCGGCGCTCGCGGCAGCCCTCTCCAGCGCCGATACCGATAACGTCGACGCCGATCCCGCGTCCTCACTTGCCGCAATGCGCAAAAGCCTGATCATCGAAGCGTCGGCGGCGCTCGCCATTCTCGCGCTCGTTGCCTGGCTCGGCACGCTCGAGCCGTTCGTCGGCATTGCCCCGGCCTGACCCCGACGCCGCCCGCCCTCGAACGCATGTCGGTGCGTTTTTCCATTTCTGCAAATTGAAGCACGATCCCGAGCGCGGATTCGGGGCTGTGCCCGATCGCAGAGTTTTCTTTCAAATGAAAAACGGCTCGATACGTGCCGGTCCGCTCACGGTCGCAAGCGGCCGGAAACCTCTCGATGCGATCTTCAGCGGAAAGTGCGCTACGGCGCTTGTCTTCCACCCGGCACGCTGGTAGAGGCGCCCCTCGTTGCCGCTTTAGCTCAGTTGGTAGAGCACATCATTCGTAATGATGGGGTCACAGGTTCGAGTCCTGTAAGCGGCACCAGCCCTTTCAGAAGGGATTTCCAACACATCCGGCGGAAGAGCCTTTCAGCAGGGAACCCATTTGGGTCCAGCTTGGGTCACTTTGAGCAGGGAAATCGGCTCGACCCACGCTATACCCTTTTCAATCGAAGCTAAATGCTTCAATCGAACGGAAATAGCTTTGACCCCAATCAGTGCGCCGATGCTGTTGCGGCCAGCGTTGGTTTCGGGCTACCCCCTGCCCATGTTTGAACAGACCTTCAAGAATATCGACGACGTCCTGCGCAAAGAGGCGGGCTGCACCACCGAGCTGGATTATACCGAGCAGACCAGCTGGATATTGTTCCTCAAATATCTCGACGAGCTGGAAGGTGACCGCGAGATTGAGGCTGAGCTGCGCGGCAAGCCCTATGCGCCGATTATCGACGCCGATCATCGCTGGAGCGTATGGGCTGCACCCAAGGATGCGGCTGGCAAATTCGACCACAACGCCGCGCTGACCGGGCCAGACCTCATCGATTATGTAAATGTGAAGCTGTTCCCCTATCTGCAAGGGTTCAAGCAGCGCGCGCCTGCGCCCGATACCATCGAGTATAAGATTGGTGAGATTTTCGGCGAGATCAAAAACCGTTTCAACAGCGGTTATTCGCTGCGCGATGCGCTGGAACTGATCGACCAGCTATCGTTCCGCAGCCAAGACCAGAAGCACGAACTAAGCCATCTGTACGAAGCCAAGATCAAGAACATGGGGAACGCCGGACGCAACGGCGGGGAATATTACACCCCGCGCCCGCTGATCCGCGCGATGATCCGGGTGGTGAAGCCGCAGATCGGCGACAAGATTTACGACGGCGCGGTGGGGTCGGCAGGCTTCCTGTGCGAAGCCTACGACCATCTCAAGCCACTCGCGAAATCGACCGGCGACAATGAAACCCTCCAGCGCCGCACCTTCTATGGCAAGGAGAAAAAGAGCCTCGCCTATGTGATCGCGATCATGAACATGATCCTGCACGGTATCGAAGCGCCGAACATCCTGCACACCAATACGCTGGGCGAAAATATCAACGACATCCAGGAGAAGGATCGCTTTGACGTGATCCTAGCCAACCCGCCCTTTGGCGGAAAAGAGCGCCCGGAAATCCAACAAAACTTCCCGATCAAGACCGGCGAAACCGCGTTCCTGTTCCTCCAGCATTTCATCAAGTCGCTGCGCGCGGGCGGCAGCGCCGCCATCGTCATCAAGAACACCTTCCTGTCGAACAGCGACAATGCGAGCGTGGCGCTGCGCAAGGAATTGCTAGAGAGCTGCACCCTGCACACCGTGCTGGATATGCCCGGCGGCACCTTTCAGGGAGCAGGGGTAAAAACAGTGGTCCTGTTCTTCGAGAAAGGCGAGCCGACGCGGCGGGTCTGGTATTACCAGCTCGATCCGGGCCGCAATATGGGCAAGACCAACCCGCTCAATGACAGTGATCTTGCCGAATTTGTGGACCTACAGGCCAGCTTTGCCACAAGCCCGAAGAGTTGGAGCGTGGAGCGTAACACGATCGATCCGGCCAGCTTCGATCTGTCGGTGAAAAACCCCGACGCGGGCGAGGAGGTGGCGCTGCGTAGCCCGGAAGCAATATTAGAAGAGATCGCCGCGCTAGATGCGGAAAGCGCCGCGATGCTGGCTGAGATCGGCGCGCTGCTGTGACCTATTGGCCAAATGTGAGGCTAGAACAGATTTGTCTCAAAATCACCGATGGCAGCCATAACCCGCCAAAAAGCACTCCGGACGGCGCCTTCCTAATGCTGAGTTCTAAAAATGTTCTGGACGATTTTATTACACTAGATTCTCCAAGACTTCTATCGGAAGGCGATTTCATTTCAGAAGACAGGCGTACACGGGTGCAGGCAGGCGATGTTCTTCTTACAATCGTCGGAACAGTGGGTCGCGCTGCTGTCGTAAGTGCGAGCCTCCCGCAAATTTCTCTTCAACGGAGTGTCGCCGTCCTCCGACCGAACCCAGAAACTTCTGACTCGCGCTTCTTGATGTATGCTTTGCAGCTTAGCGCGCCTTTTCTGAATGAGCAGGCTCAAGGCGTCGCGCAGAAGGGCATTTACCTTAATGCACTGAAAAGTTTGCAGCTCCCCCTCCCGCCTCTTGACGAGCAACGGCGGATTGTTGCGGTGTTGGACAAGGCCTTTGCAGGCATCGCCAGCGCAACAGCGAACGCGCAGAAAAACTTCACCAACGCCAGCGCTCTTTTCGAGAGCTACCTAGATTCGTTACTTGCCCACCGCGATGATAGCTGGGTGATTAGCCGTCTCGGAAGCGTTGCCACATTGCAAAGAGGCTTCGATTTGCCCACTCAAGACCGCGTTGCTGGAGACATCCCGCTCGTAAGCTCTAGCGGAATTATTGCGCGAATAGCCGAATCAAGGGTGACGGGTCCGGGTGTTACAACCGGTCGAAGCGGCAGCATTGGCAATGTCTTTTACATTGATGAGCCATATTGGCCGCTTAATACATCCCTTTACGTCAAGGATTTCCACGGAAATCACCCTCGTTTCGTGTTTTGGCTGCTAAGGCACTTTGATTTAGAAAAGTATGCAACAGGGAGCGGTGTGCCTACTTTGAATCGGAATTTTGTACATGACGAGGAGGTTTGGATACCAACCTCGCGCGAGGTTCAGATCAAAATCGCCCAAAAACTTGATGATTTTCATGGCATGTGTGGCAAGTTGAAAGCGACGGCATCGATGAAGCTCGCCGCGCTCGCCGAACTCAAACAATCCCTCCTCCAGAAGGCCTTCGCCGGGGAATTCACGACAGCGGTTTCGGCGCCAAACACTTCAGTCGCCAATGACAATTTCGCGACACCGCCAGGCACGGCGCGCATCATCGCTTTTGCATATCGTCGTCATCAAATGCAGGGCCAGCAACAGACCTATGGCCGCGTTAAGGCTCAGAAATCCCTGCACCTAGTTGAAAGCATCGGTGGCATCGATCTTGGACGTCAACCAATGAAGGATGCAGCGGGGCCGAACGACTTCCCGCACATGCTCCGCGCCGAAGAATGGGCAGAAGCGCAGGGCTTTTTCAAATTTGTGCCGCGCGCCAGCGGCAATGGCTATGATTTCAAGAAACTCGCCAATTATGACACCATGTGGGCGGATGCCGTTGCAGCAACCGAACCTGTTGCGGCGGCGCTTGAAAAGGCAATTGATCCCATCGTGCCGATGGTATCACTCGACGCCGAGGTCTTCGCCACCGTCCACGCGGCATGGAATAATTTGATCCGCGATGATGTCGTCATCACGGATGACAGCATCGTCAAAGCTGCTCGCGACGACTGGCATTCGGCAAAGTTGAAAATTCCCGAACATAAATTCCGTGACGCCATCCGCACAATCAAAGCCAAAAACATGGAGCCGGACGGTAGTGCAAAATATGTTGGTGGACAGGTGAAGCTGATTTGAACGAAGCCGAAACCCGCGCCGAACTGATCGACCCCGCACTGGCTGCCGCTGGCTGGGGCGTGGTGGACGGCAGCAGGACGCGGCGGGAAGTCATCGCTCCCGGTCGGTTGACCGGATCAGGCAAGCGCAGCACGCCCAAGGCGGCGGACTATGTACTGGTCTATCGCAACACCAAACTCGCTTGCGTCGAAGCCAAGGCGGTGACGAAGGGCGTGGGCGAAGGTGTCGGGCAGGCCAAGGACTATGCGGAGCGCCTGCAAACCCGCTTTGCCTATGCGACCAATGGCAAGGCGATCTACTGCATCGACATGGCGACCGGCCGGGAAGGACCGGTGGACCGTTGGCCGACGCCGCAAGAGCTGTGGGATACCACCTTTGCCGAGGCGAACGACTGGCGTGATCGCTTTGCTGCCGTGCCCTATGAAACCGGCGGCAAGTTCGATCCGCGCTATTACCAGTATAACGCCATTGAAAAGACGCTGACGGCCATCGCGGCGGGCAAGGACCGAGTGCTGCTGACCCTCGCCACCGGCACCGGCAAGACAGCCATTGCTTTCCAGATCGCGTGGAAGCTGTTTCAGGCTCGCTGGAACTTGCAGGATTGGAAGACCGGAGCGGAACCGACACGCCGTCCACGCATCCTGTTTCTAGCCGATCGCAATATCCTGGCCGACCAAGCCTATAACAGCTTCTCCGCATTCGATCCCGATGCACTGGTCCGCATCACGCCGGCCGAAATCCGCAAGAAGGGTCGCGTGCCAAAGAACGGCAGCGTGTTCTTTACGATTTTCCAGTCGGTGCTGACCGACGGCGGAAAGGAGGAAGAACCGGCCTTCAACTATCAGGACTATCCGCCGGACTTCTTCGATTGCATCATGATCGACGAATGCCACCGCGCCGGGGCCAAGGATGGCAGCGAATGGCGTGCGATTCTCGAATACTTCAAGGCCGCCGTGCAGATCGGCCTGACCGCCACCCCCAAGCGCAAGGACAATGTCGATACCTATGCCTATTTCGGGGAGCCGGTTTACACCTACTCGCTGAAAGAGGGAATCAATGACGGCTATCTGACCCCGTTCAAGGTGGTCGAGCTGGGCACGACGATTGACGATTATGTCTACACCCCCGGCGATAAAGTCACGTCGGGCGAGGTGGAGGAAGGCAAGCGCTATGGCGAGGCCGATTTCAACCGAAAAATCGAGATCGAAGCGCGCGAACGGTATCGCGTCAAAATCTTCATGGAGCGGATTAACCAGCGCGAAAAGACGCTGGTGTTTTGCGCGACGCAGACGCACGCCGCCATGGTCCGCGACCTGATAAATCAGGCCAAGACTAGCGCCGATCCCAATTATTGCGTTCGCGTCACGGCCAATGACGGCGCAATGGGTGAGCAGTGGCTGCGCACCTTTCAGGACAATGAAAAGACCATCCCAACGATCCTGACCACCTCGCAGAAGCTGTCCACCGGAGTGGATGCCCGCAACATCCGTAACATCGTGCTGATGCGGCCGATCAATTCCATGATCGAGTTCAAGCAGATCATCGGACGCGGCACGCGGTTGTTCGATGGAAAGGACTATTTCACGATCTACGATTTCGTGAAGGCATATGAGTTGTTCAACGATCCCGAATGGGATGGCGAACCTCTTGCACCAGATCCCCCCGGCGCGCCACGGCCCAAGGGCGGGGAGCCGCAGCCGCCCGATGAGCCGCCGCCGCACGGTCCAGATGAGCCAGCTTGGCCTGATGGCAAACTCGTAATCAAGCTCGCAGATGGCAAGGAACGCACCTTTCAGCACATGAGCGCGACGACATTCTGGGACGCCTCGGGCAAGCCGATTTCTGCTGCGCAATTTGTCGAGAACCTGTTTGGCAAGCTGCCCGAACTATTCCGCGACGAGGATGATTTGCGCCGTATATGGGGGCAACCTGACACGCGCGCGGCGTTGGTTGCGGGACTTGCCGAGCGCGGCTTTGACGGAGAGGCGCTGGTATCGGTGCGAAAGATGATTGATGCCGAAGATTGCGACCTGTTCGACGTGCTGAATTACATCGCTCACACCAAAGCTCCTGTAAAGCGCGCCGAACGTGCCGCCACACACCGCACAAATATCCTGTCGCGATATGACGCCAAGCAGCAGGCGTTTCTCGATTTCGTGCTTTCGCAATATGTGGCTGAGGGTGAAGAGGAACTCGGCACCGACAAGCTGCCCAATTTGCTCGACCTGAAATATGGCTCGCCATCTGACGCAGTGCGCGAACTGGGAAGCGTCGCCGAAATCCGTTCAACCTTCACCGGATTTCAAAAGGGCTTGTACGAGAGCTAGCCAAATCCATCGGCTCGCCAAGTGAGCACCAGTCGCTGCTGAAACGCCAGAAATTGCGACCGCAACCACGCGCAGTTTGCGATACCTTATGTGAATGGCTGAAATTTCAGAGTCTTAGCTTTTCAAAAGCAGGAGGTGTGGCTCAATTCCGAGCGCATCCGCGATCCTGCCGAGCGCAGCCACAGACGGGTTCCGCGTACCTCGTTCGAGGTCGCTGACATAGCTGCGCTCCATCTCCGCCGCCGCCGCTAGCTGCTCTTGGGTCATGCCCTTCAGCTTGCGTTGGTGTCGGACATTGACGCCGAGAAGCCGAACCACATCCATGCTTCGATGTGGACGGGCGACGCATATCGCGTCTGTATACCAATCGTGTCATTTTTATTAGCGACGGGCGAACTTCCAGCTAAAGCTGAGGGGTGGCGTCCGAACGTAGTTCACGCAGAAAGGAAAACGGGATGATAAATGACGAAGCACTCAAGCGCATCGAGACGTTGCACCGCATGAAGCAGGACGGTGTTATTACCGAGGAAGATTTTGAGAAGTCGAAAGCCTCCATCTTGCATGGTCAGCCACAGCGCCGCGCCGCGACAGTGAGTGGCATGACCGTCCCCGCGCCACAGAGCAATGACGCCTTGCAATGGATGTTGATGCCGCTGCGGCGTTATGCAGATTTTGAAGGTCGATCCAGCCGCAAGGAATTCTGGATGTTCCTGCTGTTCACCAACTTGGTGGCGGCGGCGCTGTTTGTCTTTGGCGCGATCGTGTCACCGGATCTTGGCATTGGCCTGCTGGCGCTAGGGTTCCTCGGCGTGCTGGTTCCCTTCATCTCGGTTCAGGTCCGGCGCTTTCACGATCAGGGCAAGTCGGGCTGGTTCGCCTTGTTCAATCTCATCCCCTACGTCGGCATCATCGTCATCCTCATCTTCATGCTGATCGAAGGCACGGTGGGCGACAATGAATACGGTTCAGACCCCAAGATGGAGAACGGGAATGCGGAATAGCCTGAGACAGATTATCGCGATCACCGTCGTCGCATTGCCAGTGTCCGCTAGCGCGGCAGACCTCGCAGGTCTGACAAAGACAGTGCCAGTCTATTCGGAAGTGACGGGCAAGAAGCTTTACGATCTCGAACGCTGCATGATCGAGGTTGATGCGCCCATCATGCCGATCGTCTATCGCCAGCCTGATCGTCCAGAGCGCGCCATGCTCGTTTGGGATGGCGGCGATGGCATCGGGGGCGTCAGTGCGGCCGCTCAACTCGACGGCTTAGACAATGCCAAAGTGACCTTCTGGGGCCGCGAGAAGATCCTGCGTCGGATCAAGCCTTGTCTGGAAACCGTCTATTCGAACTGACTGGCACCCCACCACCACCCTCAACGGCCTCGGAGAAATCCGGGGCCTTTTTCATATGGAGAACACCTAAATGCTCATAATCACTTCCCCGTCCGACGTGGACGACCCGACCCTGCAAAGCATCCTGCGCCAACGGTTCGAGCAGCTAGCAGAATACGGCTGCCCCATCAGCGACCTTGCCCGCTTTCACGTTGTCCGGCCGGAAGATGATGTGACCGCGCTCCTCACCAACCCCGTCGATGGCAGCAATGATCCACCGTTTGAGTGGATCGAGGATCACGACGGATGGTTCGAAGCGCCCATCATCATCGACGATACGGGCTTTGGCCACGTCTACTTCATCCCAGATCACGAGGACACTAATCCAGAATTGCTGTTTCTGTGTCGTCGCCACGCGAGCAAGAAAGACGATCACCGGCCGGGGTAAACTGCCCCGCTGCCTCCACCTCTAGAACCACAAAATGATGCGCGTCCTGGGATTTCCCACGGACGCATTTTTTATGCTCACGAAATGGAGTTCACCCATGATCGACATGCCCGACCTCGACGCAATTCTCGCCGTGTTGCGCACACCGCTTCAACCTGACCTTCGCGATCTCATTGCTAGCCGCCTCCAGGATGCCTTCGCCTGCCAGCTTGCCGACCTGACGCACATCTTGGTTGTCCAGCCCGGAGACAAAGAAGCCCAAATCATCGACGCGATCGGCTTTTCGCCCCTTGTGTCGCGGATGGACGGCAACCGCCTACAGCCCGATTGGGACTATCTCGAACAGCATCCCGGATGGTGGGAGTTGATTTACACCGTGGGCGACTCTGGGTTTGCTTTCCTTGTCTTCGTGGAGTGCGTCGACGGGGTTCTACCGGAACTCCTTGCGTTATGTGACGCCGGGATGAACCGGTAGTGCGCGCGCTTGGGATGCTGTTGATCGTCTGTGTTGCGTTGGCAGTCGTGAAGGCAGCGATCGCTGCGCTGCTGCTGGCGCTGGTTATCGCTCTGATCTGGGCGGCTTGCATTCACCCGCGCGAGACCTTCGGCCTTTTAACCTACTGCGCGGTCATTGCGGTGTTCAACGCTCATCCCTTTACCTGCTTCGCGATCGCGGGGGCAGTTTTCGTCACAGCTCACGTCCTGGACGGAAAGAAAAATCGGCATTCGCAAAACGTCGGTCTTGACGAGCCCGAAACCTGAGCGCATTGGGCGCCCGTTCTTCAGCTATAAGCAAGGCTGCTGAACAGTCCTCCGCACGGTGTGCGTTGAGGCACGGCGAAAGCCGGTACATTCCTGACATTCAAGCGTCGAGCTTATCGACTCACTTTGTGTCATCCTTGTGCCGTCTGCGCCGTGCCCAACTCATTCCATCGCCGTGCGATAGGGCCTCCGCTGTACTCAGCATCCCAACGTCGCTCGGCACCACCTTCAGCTCCGGCTGAGACGATAGAGAGTCACGACGTTGAAAAATTACCACGATGACGAGCAGTTCTTGCTCGAATTTGCCGCTGCGCACCCCGCCCCGGAACCCCGAGACCAGCACCATAATGAGGTGTTCGGCCCCTATCCGTTCGCCGAAAAGCATTATTTTCGAAAATATGCGGCCGTGCCCCAACACTGGTCGATCCTCGAATCGGTTCAACCAGACGTCGAGAGGAATCGCGCGTTAATCGAAACCGATGAGAATGCGGCGACATTCGACGCAATGCGGACGCTGCCTTCTCCCGCATTTCCCGAGTCGACAAGATATCCACAGCTCGGGGACTCCTTCCACTACCGCGACCTAACGTTCTCGTGGAGCTATGTGCCGCATGAGCAAAAGTGGAAACTGATGGTTGAGCTCGCCTAATGCGACCGATTTAGGATTCGATGTCGAACTTGTTCGAATCCAGAGCAGGTCAGAAAACACAGGCCCGGCAGAAATAATTCATGCCGTCGAGACGGCGGGGGCGCTTGTTGAACAGGCGCCTCCGTTGCCCTGACCGTCGATTGCCGTGGATTTACCTCTTGTCGTTCTCGAGCGTCCTCACCACATTGCAGGCATCAGGCGTGCGGCCGTAGAGTCGCCGTCGGTAGTCCTCCGCAAGTGCATTGAGGGCGTAGTTCGAACTAGAACACGCCACATTTGCGTCGAGTGCATTTTCACCCACCAATCTGGCGCTTCTGAGTTCGACCTTTCGCATCGTCCGCGAGAGGCCGATCTTTGTCATGCCCGCAGGACGACGGGCTGTGAATAAGAAGAAAATTATGCCGAACAAACTTCCGTTCGGCCAGCGCATTGCCGTGGTTTGGCAAGAACTGGTCGAACACCTTCATACCTTATCGAATGATGGCGACGACGACCCGTCGCAGGAACAGCATGAAGACTTAGCGGCGGGCACAGGTGCGGATGGTGGCAAATGAACTCGTCCGATTTTCCGGACCAACCCCCACTCGGTCACAACAAGCTACCCGCGACGATTGAAAATGTAGCCCACTTGCTTCGCAGCGCGAACATCACGGTCCGCTATAATGTCATCAAGAAGAAGGACGAGTTGTCGATTCCCGAACACCAAGGGACATCGGACAATCTCGACAATGTGACGCTAACGAAAATCGTGAGCCTCGCTTCGAAGAACGGGATGCCAACCGGCCTGATCTCCGACTTGGTCCAGGCAATCGCAGACCGTAACGCCTACAACCCTGTCGCGGATTGGATCAAGTCGCAGTCGTGGGACGGTGTCGATCGATTGCCAGCCATATTCGACACCGTCGTGGCAACCGACGACTATCCGGTCACGCTGAAGACCATCTTGATGCGGAAGTGGCTGCTCAGCGCAGCCGCTGCCGTGCTCGTCCCGACGGGATTCAAATGTCGGGGCGTGCTCACGCTTCAGGGAGCGCAAGGCATCGGCAAAACGTCATGGGTCAAATCGCTCGTGACGGATGCTAAGCTTCGCGACGACGTGGTAAAACTCGATCATCACCTCGACGCTGGCAACAAGGACACGATCCTAGGCGCGATCACGAACTGGATCGTGGAAATCGGGGAGCTGGAAAGCTCGTTCCGAAAGGACATCGCGAGGCTGAAGGGGTTTCTGACCACCGATGCCGATCGGGTCCGCCGTCCCTATGGCAGGCGGGAGTCGGAATACCCGCGCCGTACGGTGTTCCTCGCTACCGTCAACGACGCCAACTTCCTGACGGACACCACCGGCAACAGTCGGTGGTGGGTGATCCCGGTGCGTGAACTCAATTATGAGCACGGCGTCGATATGCAGCAGCTCTTCGCGCAGCTCGCCAACGACCTCGACGCGGGCGCGCAGTGGTGGCTGACAGAGGAAGAAGAGGCGATGCTGGAATCTCTGAATCGTCGCCATCAGACGGTCAACGCGATTGCGGAAAAGCTCGCCGAGTATGTTGATCCGGACGGGATGGACGGGAAATGCGTTGCTTCGGTCACCGCGACAGAAATGCTCGAACTCATGGGCTACAAGCAGCCCACGAACATGCAGGCCAAAGAGTGCGCCGCCGCGCTGCGGTCACTCTTCGGAGAATCGAAACGGATCAAGGGCATCAATCGGTGGAAAGTGCCATTGAAGGAGGCCACGGCAGACGTGTGGCATCCGATCGAAAAGCGCCAGATCGTCGAAGAGATATTCTGACCTGACACCCCTTAGGGGGTGGGAGGGGTAGCAAAAATCGGAAAAATGGACCGCAGACTCACAATATAGCTGCACCAAAAATCCCTTTCGCTGCTGCCCCTGCCGCCCCCTCTGGGCAAACCCATGAAATCCAATACCGAATGCCGACCACTGAGGGTGGCGGGGACTGCTCCCGTGGCTCCCGCCTCCCCCAACACTGCTGCTGTAGCCCCGCTGGCGACCGAAATGCGGTCCGCCGAAGCCAGCCCCTCGCGCTCAGCACGCGCCGCTCCTGCGGCATCAACCAGAACAATCTGAAAACAAGGAAATACACTATGCCGAAAACGAATCTGAGCGCCGCATTCGTGCGCCAAGCCACCTGCCCGGCCGGGAAACGCAAGATCGACTATTACGACCAATCCATCACCGGGTTCGTCGCCGAAGTTCGATCAACCGGCGGCAAGACCTACTATCTCCGGTACCAAGATCCTCACGAACGCCAACGACAGCTTCGCATCGGGTCCGCCGCTGACATCACCTTTGAGCAGGCGCGAAAGAAAGCGATCCAGCTTCGATCCCAAGTCGTCCTGGAAGGCGATCCCGCTGCCGAGAAGGAAGCCCGACGCGCCATCCCGACCTATGGTGAACTCGCGGTGCAACATCTCGCCTACGCGAAGAGCTACCAGAAGAGTTACAGCTCGACCGAGATCAACCTGCGTGTTCACATCTTGCCGCGCTGGTCGAAACTGAAGCTGACCGAAATCCATCAGAAGGACGTCGCGATCTGGCTGGCGCAGAAGGGTGGCGAGGGATTGGCACCCGCGACCGTGGAAAAGATCAGGGTGCTGTTTCATCGATCGTTCGAGCTGGCGCGAAGGTGGAATGTCGTCGGGAGCGAAACCAACCCAGTGAAGGGCATTCCCCGGATGCGGATCGACAATGCGCGTGAGCGGTATCTATCCCGCGACGAGATCAGGCGCCTGCTGCGGGCATGTGAAGCGTCGATCAACCCGCAGCTGAAATATATCGTGGCACTGCTTACACTGAGCGGCGCCCGAAAGTCCGAACTGCTCTTCGCGAAATGGAACCATATCGACATTGAACGGCAGCTGTGGCTCATCCCGACATCGAAGAACGGGAAGCATCGTTATGTCCCGCTCTCGCAAGCCGCGTTGACCATTATCGACCAGTTGCCGAAGTTCGACAATTGCCCCTGGCTAATCCCGAACCCAGAGACCCGTCAGCCTTTCGTGTCCTTTAAACATAGCTGGGAGACGGCACGTGACGCAGCGGGCCTGAAGGGGCTCCATGTCCACGATCTGCGCCATACCGCAGCATCCCTGATGGCTGCCGCGTCGATCGATCTTTATACCATTGGGAAGGTGCTCGGACACCAAAATATTGCTAGTTCTCAAAGATATAGCCATCTCGCGAATGACAAATTGCTCGCGGCGGTCGAAGCGGGCGCAGCCAAAATGAAAGGCGTCCTTCTCCCGGCACTCTAGCGGTCGGACGCAATGGCGCGACAACGATGGATCTGCCTGGGCGGATCGCTGCCTCCCGGCAAGTATCGTCGTTCGACGCACCCAAATCCCTCCCCGTCCATGCCTAGCCCCAGCGGCCGCGCATGGGCGGGGACTTCTCTCCTATTTTTTTTTGGATCAAAATCATGAATTCCGCCAAAGACATCGCTATTCCCGATCAACCTATCACGCTCTCCGGAGATGCACCGGCCGCCGAGGTGGACGAAATCTTTCTGAGATTACGCCAGCTCAAATCAGCCCTCGGCAAGCCCACGAACGCGGACAACCGCCTTGTGGCTATGATAGCTGCCTGCATTGACGAAGGCATCGACACCAGCCCCCGAATTCTCGGCGCAGCTCGTCGACTTGGATTCGATCTCCGACACACCCGCCGCGTGCTTCATTCAGGTATAGACCATACTTGGACCCGCGCAGCGGACGATCGTTTCGGCAACCTAATTTAGCGACGATGTCCCGCCCTGCATAGCGTGGGGCGGGATTGTCGTCGCAATTCCGCTAAAATCCGTCAGAATTCCTTGGCCGCCGTGCGCGGCGAGCAACCGGAAAAGACGAAAAGACTTGAAAACAAACTTTGGAAGGAATAAAAACCGAATCACGAACAACGATCATTCGAGGACGAAATGACAAATATCTTCAAAACGCCTGATAAGGTTTCGATCAAAACCAAGCTCTTCAATTGCGGGGTGGCCGCGCTGGAACAGGACGGATGGAAGGTGGAACGGATACCCAAGGTCGGGAAGTCAAGTGTTCGCCGCATTGTGAGGGACAGCGAAAGCAAGGTCGTCACCATTAGGACGACGCAGGATACATATATCGCCTTCCCTCGGAATGACGACGACACCGAATGGGTCACACTTTCGATGGTAGATATGGTCGTGGCCGTTTCGGTGGATGATGTCGAAAACCCGCGTTTCGCGAAGGTGCATTTTATCGACGGCGACGAAATGCGTGACAGGTTCAACCGCAGCTATGACGCACGGATTGCGGCAGGACACATTATCGGAACAGGCCGGGGGATGTGGCTGGGGCTCTATGATCCCGAGCAGCAAGATTTGCCCAGCCATGTGGGCGCAGGTGCTGGCTTGGCCCACCCTGCCGCCGCGACTTTCCCTTTGGAGGAGGCCAGCGACGTTCGGATCACACCAACGGCGATTGAAAATGGCGTTACCCCCACCAATGCGCCGCTTTCGATTTCAGAGGCACGACGGCTGTTAGCCGAGACATTCGGGGTTGATCCGAGCAACGTCGAAATCACGATTAGGGTGTAGGCACCGACGAAACGCGCTTTGGTTGGCGGACTGGCTGAGGACGATCTCGGCAAATCCATCCGGCCAAAGTGCTCTCGCTAGGAAAACCCCTCGGGGCAGAAAAACGCCGAATTTGGGTACTGACTGGGTCATGCCACAATGACGACCGGAACAGACCGCAAAAGCTTAGGTTTCCAGCCGTTTCCGCTGATCCGTCACTAGCCTTCGTAATGATGGGGTCACAGGTTCGAGTCCTGTAAGCGGCACCATCCCTTCCACAAGGCAACTCCGAGGCGTACGGCGTAAGGCCTTCCACGTGGGTTCTCGATTGGGTCCTGTTTGGGTCACTTTGGTAAGGGAAATCGGCTCGACCCACGCTATACCCTCTTAAACTGAAGCTAAGTGCTTCAATCAGGCGGAAATAGCTTTGAGGTCAGTCAGCGCGCCGATGTTGTTGCGGCCAGCGCTGATTTCAGGCTAACCCCTGAGCATGTTTGAACAGACCTTCAAGAATATCGACGACGTCCTGCGCAAGGAAGCGGGCTGCACCACTGAGCTGGATTATACCGAGCAGACCAGCTGGATTTTGTTCCTCAAATATCTCGACGAGCTGGAAGGCGATCGCGAGATTGAGGCTGAGCTGCGTGGCAAACCCTATGCGCCGATCATCGACGCCGATCATCGCTGGAGCGTGTGGGCTGCACCCAAAGATGCGACTGGCAAATTCGACCACAACGCTGCGCTGACCGGGCCGGACCTGATTGACTATGTCGACAAGACCTTGTTCCCCTATCTGCAAGGGTTCAAGCAGCGTGCGCCCGCGCCCGATACCATCGAGTATAAGATCGGGGAGATATTCGGCGAGATCAAAAACCGGTTCAACAGCGGCTATTCGTTGCGCGATGCGCTGGAACTGATCGACCAGCTATCGTTCCGCAGCCAGGACCAAAAGCACGAACTGTCGCACCTGTACGAAGCCAAGATCAAGAACATGGGCAATGCCGGACGCAATGGCGGCGAATATTACACTCCGCGCCCACTGATCCGCGCGATGCTCAAGGTGGTGAAGCCGCAGATCGGCGACAAAATTTACGACGGCGCGGTCGGTTCGGCGGGCTTTCTGTGCGAAGCCTATGATTATCTGAAGCCGCTCGCCAAATCGACCGGCGACAATGACACGCTCCAGCGCCGCACTTTCTACGGCAAGGAGAAGAAGAGCCTCGCCTATGTGATCGCGATCATGAACATGATCCTGCACGGCATAGAGGCGCCGAACATCTTGCGCACCAACACGCTGGGTGAGAATATCAACGATATTCAGGAGAAGGATCGTTTTGACGTGATCCTGGCCAACCCGCCCTTTGGTGGCAAAGAGCGCCCGGAAATCCAGCAGAATTTCCCGATCAAGACCGGTGAAACGGCGTTTCTGTTCCTCCAGCATTTCATTAAGTCGCTGCGCGCGGGCGGAACCGCCGCCATCGTCATCAAGAACACATTCCTATCGAACAGCGACAATGCAAGCGTCGCGCTGCGCAAGGAATTGCTCGAAAGCTGTAATCTCCACTCTATCCTTGATATGCCCGGCGGGACGTTTCAGGGCGCCGGGGTGAAGACGGTGGTGCTATTCTTCGAAAAGGGCGCGCCGACGCGGGAAATCTTTTATTACCAGCTCGATCCCGGACGCAACATGGGCAAGACCAATCCGCTCAATGACAAAGATCTGGCCGAATTTGTTGAGCTGCAAGCCAGCTTCGCGACCAGCCCCAAAAGCTGGAGCGTGGATGCCGCAACCATTGATCAAGCCAGCTTTGACCTTTCGGTGAAGAATCCCGATGTGGGCGAGGAAGTGAAGCTACGCAGCCCCGAAGTGATACTGGAAGAGATTGCCGCACTGGATGCAGCAAGCGCGGAGATACTGGCAGAGATTAGGGCGCTAGTGTGAAAGCTGAGTGGACAAAAGCAACCCTTGCTGAGACGTGCATAATGTATCAACCGAAGACGATTTCGGGCAAGGACATGGTGCCGGATGGAGCCTATCCCGTTTTTGGCGCGAACGGGATTATTGGGCGTTACGATCAGTTTAACCACGCTGAGCCGCAACTCCTAATAACCTGTCGGGGTGCAACTTGCGGGTCGGTCAATGTTTCACAACCAAACTCCTGGATTACCGGAAATGCAATGGTCGTTCGACCGAAAGACGATTCAATCGACTTGCGCTACCTCGAGTACTATTTTCGTGGCGGGATCGACATCACGCTTGCGATAACTGGTGCCGCGCAGCCGCAAATCACTCGCACAAATTTAGAACAACTGAAAATTCATTATCCAACCTCGGTAGACGAGCAGCGGCGGATCGTTGCGGTGTTGGACAAGGCCTTTGCAGGCATCGCCACCGCCACCGAGAACGCCCAAAAAAACCTGACCAACGCCCGCGCTCTATTTGATAGTTATCTAGATTTATTACTTTCCCATCGCGATGATGGCTGGATGATTAGCCGTCTCGGAAATGTTGCCACATTGCAAAGGGGTTTCGATTTGCCCACCCAAGACCGCGTTGCTGGAAACATTCCGCTCGTAAGCTCAAGCGGAATTATTGCGCGAGTAGCCGAATCGCGGGTAGCTGGTCCCGGTGTTACAACTGGTCGAAGCGGCAGCATTGGCAATGTCTTTTTCATTGCTGAGCCCTATTGGCCTCTAAATACATCCCTGTACGTTAAGGATTTTCACGGCAATCATCCTCGGTTCGTGTTTTGGCTGCTGAGACATTTTGACTTGTCAAAGTATGCATCGGGCAGTGGCGTGCCCACCTTGAACAGGAATTTTGTGCATGACGAGGAGGTTTGGATACCCTCGTCCCGTGAGGCTCAGATTAAAATCGCCCAAGAGCTCGATGACTTTGATGTCGAATGTGCCAATTTGGAAGCGCTGGCATCTACAAAGCTTGCCGCGCTCACCGAACTCAAACAATCCCTCTTGCAAAAGGCCTTCGCGGGGAAATTGACAGCATCGGGTGCGACGCAAAACACTTCAGCGGCCAATGATGATTTCACTACACCGCAAGACACAGCGCGCATCATCGCTTTTGCATATCGTCGTCATCAAATGCAGGGTCAGCAGCAAACTTATGGCCGCGTTAAGGCTCAAAAATCGTTGCACCTAGTCGAAAGCATTGGTGGAATCGATCTTGGACGTCGACCAACGAAAGATGCAGCGGGGCCTAACGACTTCCCGCACATGCTCCGCGCTGAAGAATGGGCCGAAGCGCAGGGTTTTTTCAAATTTGTGCCGCGCGCCAGCGGCAATGGTTATGATTTCAAGAAGCTCGCCAATTATGACGCCCTGTGGGCTGATGCATTTGCAGCAACCAAATCTGTTGCAGCGGCGCTTGAAAAAGCAATTGATCCTATCGTGCCGATGGTATCACTCGATGCCGAGGTCTTCGCCACCGTCCACGCTGCATGGAACAATTTGATCCGTGACGATGCCGCCATCACCGATGATACTATCGTCAAGGCTGCTCGCGACGACTGGCATTTAGCAAAGCTGAAAATTCCCGAACACAAGTTCCGTGACGCCATCCGCACGATCAAAGGCAAAAACATGGAGCCGGACGGCAGCGCCAAATATGTGGGTGGACAGGCGAAGCTCATTTGAACGAAGCCGAAACCCGCGCCGAACTGATCGACACCGCACTGGCTGCCGCTGGCTGGGGCACTGTTGACGGCAGCCGAACGCGGCGGGAAGTGATCGCTCCCGGCCGGTTGACTGGGTCGGGCAAGCGCAGCACAGCCAAGGCCGCAGACTATGTCCTGGTCTATCGTAACACCAAACTCGCTAGCGTCGAAGCCAAGGCGGCGACAAAGGACGTGGGCGAAGGTGTCGGACAGGCCAAGGATTATGCCGAACGCCTGCAAACCCGCTTTGCCTATGCGACCAACGGCGCCGCGATCTATCGCATCGATATGGCGACCGGCCGGGAAGGACTGGTGGGCCGTTGGCCAACGCCGCAAGAGCTATGGGATGCCACTTTCTCCGAGGCGAACGACTGGCGTGATCGCTTTGCTGCCGTGCCCTATGAAACCGGCGGGAAGTTCAATCCGCGCTATTACCAATATAACGCCATCGAAAAGACCCTTACGGCTATCGCGGCGGGCAAGGACCGGGTGCTGCTGACCCTCGCCACCGGCACCGGCAAGACCGCCATCGCTTTCCAGATCGCGTGGAAGCTGTTTCAGGCGCGCTGGAACCTAGGTGATTGGAAGAGGGAGACAGAACCGACGCGCCGCCCGCGCATCCTGTTTCTGGCCGATCGCAACATCCTCGCCGATCAAGCTTACAACAGTTTTTCTGCCTTCGATCCCGATGCGCTGGTGCGGATAACTCCGGCCGAGATTCGTAAGAAGGGACGTGTGCCCAAGAATGGCAATATCTTCTTCACGATCTTCCAGTCGGTGCTGACCGACGGCGGAAAGGAAGAGGAACCGGCTTTCAACTATCAGGACTATCCGCCCGACTTCTTCGATTGCATCATGATCGACGAATGTCACCGAGCCGGGGCCAAGGACGGCAGCGAATGGCGGGGGATTCTCGACTATTTCGAGGCGGCTGTGCAGATCGGCCTGACCGCCACGCCCAGGCGCAAGGACAATGTCGATACATATGCCTATTTCGGCGAGCCGGTTTACACCTATTCGCTGAAAGAGGGAATAAATGACGGCTATCTGACCCCGTTCAAGGTGGTCGAACTGGGCACCACCATCGACGACTATGTCTATACCCCCGACGATGTGGTTGAGGCAGGTGAGATTGCTGAGGGCAAACGCTATACCGAGGGTGATTTCAATCGCATCATCGAGATGGAGGCACGCGAGCGATACCGCGTCAAAATCTTCATGGACCGGATCAATCAGCGCGAAAAGACATTGGTGTTCTGTGCGACACAAAAACACGCCGCTACTGTCCGCGATTTGATCAATCAGGCCAAGACCAGCACCGACCCCAATTACTGTGTCCGCGTCACCGCCAATGACGGGGCGATGGGCGAACAATGGCTGCGGGTGTTCCAGGACAATGACAAGACAGTGCCGACGATCCTGACGACGTCGCAAAAGCTGTCTACCGGCGTGGATGCGCGCAACATCCGCAACATTGTGCTGATGCGGCCGGTGACTAACATGATCGAGTTCAAGCAGATCATTGGACGCGGCACACGGCTGTTCGACGGCAAAGATTATTTCACGATCTACGACTTCGTGAAGGCTTATGACTTGTTCAACGATCCTGAATGGGATGGCGAGCCGATGGAGCCGCCGACGTCGGGTGAACCAAGAAAAAAGGGTGACGAACCGCAGCCGCCCGATGAGCCGTCGTCGCACGGGCCGGATGAGCCGCCTTGGCCCCAAGCTAAAATCGTGATCAGGCTAGCCGACGGCAAGGAGCGTACGTTCCAACATATGAGCGCGACAACGTTCTGGGACGCGTCGGGTAAGCCGATTTCCGCCGCTCAGTTTGTGCAGAATCTGTTCGGCAAGCTGCCCGAATTGTTCCGAGACGAAGACGACCTCCGCCGCATCTGGGGCCAGCCAGATACCCGTGCGGCATTGGTCGCCGGTTTGGCCGAACGCGGCTTTGATGGCGAGGCATTGGCATCGGTCCGAAAGATGATCGACGCCGACGATTGCGACCTGTTCGACGTGCTCAACTACATCGCCCACACCAAAGCTCCGATAAAGCGCGCCGAACGCGCGGCCACCCATCGCACCAGTATCCTGTCACGCTATGATGCCAAACAGCAGGCGTTCCTTGATTTTGTGCTGTCGCAGTATGTGGCCGAGGGCGAAGAGGAACTTGGCACCGACAAGCTGCCCGATCTGCTAGACCTGAAGTATGGCTCGCCGTCGGACGCCGTTCGCGAATTGGGTAGCGTCGCCGAAATTCGTTCAACCTTCACCGGGTTTCAAAAGGGGCTATACGAGGCTTAGAGCCAAATTGGTTAAGTTGCGCGTCGGCGAGTAATCAGCGCTCAAGGCTTGGCCTTAGTGGTTTTCGCCGGTCCCTTGGCTGCGTTTACAGCGGCCACTTTCGCTAGCAACGCCGCTTTTGATGTTCCATACCGATTTTGCAAAACGAACTCGATCATCTCAAAGGCGTCGAGAATGAGGATCAGCGTGCAATAGGCACCCCCTTCGTGGGGTGATCGGCGTGCAAAAAGGACCCCTTCATCCCGGGGATTT
>Ga0102832_1000292_pt2 | contig 40608 bp, 26 predicted proteins | sample EBPBio282013_DNA_FD_88942 | JGI IMG/M metagenome (GOLD analysis project Ga0102832, IMG submission 88942) | Wastewater treatment Type I Accumulibacter community from EBPR Bioreactor in Madison, WI, USA - Reactor 2_5/28/2013_ DNA (Illumina Assembly) | ecosystem: Engineered > Bioreactor > EBPR >... | reverse complement strand
TCTGGAAGATCGAGGTGAAGGACTTCCCGGCGTTCATCGTGGTGGACGACAAGGGCAACGACTTCTTCGCCGACGTCAGCAAGCCGACCGTCCTCCACCTCACCCCGCGCGGCTAGCCGCCGGGCCCGCGCCGGGGCGCCACGGATGGCCGCAGCCATCGACCGGCTCAGCGCCGACGACCTGATGTCGCTGGACGGCGACCACGGCACGGTGCCCATGCAGGTCGGCGGCGTCCTTTGGCTGGAGCAGGGGAGGCTGCGCCCGGACGAGTTGCGCGCGCACCTCGCCGCCCGGCTGCCGGCCGCGCCGCGCCTGCGCCAGGTGATGCGCCGCGTGCCGCCCGGCTGCGGGCGCCCGGTGTGGGTGGACGACCCCGGCTTCGACCTGGACGCGCACCTCGCCGTCCGGCCGGCCGCCGGGGACACCGAGGTCGACGACCTCGCCATCGCGCTGCTGACCACCCCGCTGCCGCGGGACCGCCCCCTGTGGGCGGCAACCATGGCGGTCGCCGCGGACGGGTCGGTGCGCGCGTTCGTCCTCGTGGTGCACCACGTGCTCGCGGACGGGCTGGCGGCTCTCGCCGTGCTGGCGGCCCTCGCCGACGGATCGGCGCCGCCCCCCGGGGTGTTCCCCCAGCCGCTCCCCTCGCGCGCGGCCCTGCGGGCAGACAACATCGCCGGGCGCCTCGCCGGCCTCCGCCGCCTTCCGGTCGCCGCGTGGGAACTGGCCATGGCCGTCCGGCTGGTCGTGGGCTCGGGCGTCGTCGCGACGTCCTCGCTGAACCGGCCGACCGGGCCACGGCGCAGGCTCGTGGCCGTGGAACGCGACCTGTACGCCGTCCGCACGGCCGCGCACCGGTGCGGGGGGACCGTGAACGATGTCGCGCTGGCCGTGGTGGCCGGAGCCCTGGGCGACGTGCTGCGTGTCCGCGGGGAGGACGTGGCGACGCTGGTGTGCTCGGTGCCCTTCGCCTACCACGCGCCGGGCAGCCCGCGCGGCAACGCCAGCGCGGTCATGCCGCTGGCCGTCCCTGCCGGGGGCAGCGTGCCGGAGCGGGTGGCCGCGACAGCCGCGGTGACGGCGGCGGCCAAGCGCCGTCCCCGGGCGCTGGGCAACGCGATCCTGCGCCCGGCGTTCCGGCTCCTGGTGCGTACGGGGTGGTTCCGCCGCTACATAGACTCCCAGCGCCGGGTGAACACCATCGTCACCAACGTGCGTGGTCCCGTGACGCCGCTGCTGCTGGCCGGCTGCCCGGTCGAGCGGATCGTGCCGCTGACGGTCGCCACGGGCAACCTCACCGTGGCCTTCGCCGTGTTCTCCTACGCCGGCACACTGTCGATCACCGCGATGGCCGATCCGGAGGCCGTCCCCGACCTCGATCGCCTCGCCGCGGCGCTGGACGCCGGGCTGGCCGCCCTGCTCGGCGCCGGTGGGGATCAGGGCTTCGCCACGACCGTGACGCCGGCCAGCCCGCGGTAGGCCGCGGCCTGGGACGCGGTCAGGCTGACCTTCTTCGTCGCGGTGCGCCTCCAGGCGCCGGCCTTCCAGACCGAGGTGACGATCGTGCCCTTCCAGCGGCTGCCGCTGGCGAACAGCTCGACGTCCTTCACGAACCGCCGGCCGTCCCTGGTGGAGAACCGGTAGCCGAACCGCACCTGGTCGAGGTCGGCGAGGTACCAGTCGTACGTCCCCTTCGCCAGGGAGCGCGGGGCACCCTCGAGCACCAGCGTCCCGGACCTCCAGGTGAGCACGCGGAACATCACGCCGTCCCCGCCCGAGGTGAGCAGCAGCAGTTCGTGGCCCCGGACGCCGTCGAGCCGGGCAGCCCCGTACCAGGGCTCGACGCCCCAGTCGCCGGCGATGGTGGAGTGGACGGTCGCGGAGGCCACCTCGCCGTCGGCGGTCTGCACGGCCACCGAGTAGGACGTCGCCGCCAGCGGCGTGACGGTGACGGTGTCGGCGACCGCGTCACCGTCCACGTCGACGGCGACGGTGCGCACGGCGACGGCGGGCAGCGTGTGCGGGGCCGCTCCGGCGGCCTGGGCCGAGGGCACCAGCAGTCCCGCGGCGAGCGCGAGGGCGGCGATGAGAACGGCTGTCTTGATGGGGCGCATCGATCCTCCTGAAGGGCGTCGTCACCCCTTCAGGAGCCGGTCGCGCCGGCGGTGATACCGGCGGCGGTCAGCCGCGGGCGTCGATCCCCCGGTAGTCGCGCTGGACCTCGCCGACGTACACCTGTCGCGGCCGGTTGATCTTGGTGGCCGGGTCGGTGTACTGCTCGCGCCAGTGGGCGATCCAGCCGGGCAGCCGGCCGAGCGCGAACAGGACGGTGAACATGTTCTGCGGGAAACCCATCGCCTGGTAGATCAGGCCGGTGTAGAAGTCGACGTTGGGGTAGAGCTTGCGCTCCTGGAAGTACGGGTCGGCCAGCGCGGCCTCCTCCAGGCTCTGCGCGATGTCGAGCAGCTCGTCCTGGCCGGTCAGGGTCTTCAGGATGGCGTCCGCGTGCCGCTTCACGATGGCCGCGCGCGGGTCGTAGTTCTTGTAGATCCGGTGGCCGAAGCCCATCAGCTTGGTGGTGTCCTTCTTGTCCTTCACCTTGTTGATGTAGCTCTTCACGTCGCCGCCCTCGTCCCTGATGCCCTGGAGCATCTCGAGGACGGCCTGGTTGGCGCCGCCGTGGAGCGGCCCGGACAGGGCGCTGACACCCGCGGCGACCGAGACGTAGATGTTCGCACCCGACGAGCCGACCATGCGGACGGTCGAGGTGGAGCAGTTCTGCTCGTGGTCGGCGTGCAGGATCAGCAGGACGTCGAGCGCGCGGGTGATGGCGTCGTCGAAGGGGTACGGCCCGGTCGGCAGCCCGAACGACATGCGCAGGAAGTTCTCGATGTAGCTCAGCGAGGAGTCGGCGTAGAGGAACGGCTCGCCGACGGAGCTCTTGTAGCCGTAGGCCGCCAGCGTCGGCACGGAGCCGAGCAGCAGGTGGGTCGCGCGGTCGGGGGTGAAGGCGTCCTCGCCGTAGCGGGACGTGGCGAAGGTGGACAGCGCGTTGATGGCCGCGGACAGCACGGGCATCGGGTGCGACTTGCGGGGGAGCGAGCGGAACATCTCCCGCATGCGCTCGTCGACCACGTGGTACTTCGCGATCTTCGCCGAGAAGTCGTCCAGCTGCTGCTGCGTGGGGAGCTCGCCGTGGAGCACGAGGTAGGAGACCTCGAGGAACGTGGAGTGCTCGGCCAGCTGCTCGATGGGGTACCCGCGGTAGCGCAGGATGCCGGCGTCGCCGTCGATGAAGGTGATGGCCGAGCGGCAGGACGCCGTGTTGGCGAAGCCCACGTCGAGGGTGGTGTCGCCCGTCGCGCCCAGCAGCCGGGTGATGTCGTAGCCGTTGTTGCCCTGGGTGGCGGGTGCGAGGGGCAGTTCGAGGCTCACGTCGTCGTGGCTGAAGATCGCGTTGCTCATGCATCCTCCGTCGAAGGGACGCCCGGGCGGGATCCGTCCGGGCGGTGGTGCAGTCACCATACCCCCGCGTCCGCACCGCCGTGGAGGGACGGAGGACGCCCGTGATCCGGGCGGGTAGTTGACATCTCAACCATCTGCGCCTATCGTTTTAGTTGAGACTTCAACCACATCAGGAGGAACCCCCCATGACCACCGCAGTCGCCACCCGCGTCCAGGACATCGCCGGCACCTACACCCTCGACCCGTCGCACTCCCGGATCGGCTTCGTCGCCCGCCACGCGATGATCGCCAAGGTGCGGGGCGCCTTCAACGAGGTGAGCGGCACCGCCACCATCGACGGCTCGAACCCGGCGGACTCGACCCTCGAGGTCACCATCCAGGCCGGCAGCATCGACACCCGTGACGCGAACCGGGACGGCCACCTCGCCAGCCCCGACTTCTTCGACGTCGCCACCTACCCGACGATCACCTTCGTCGCCACCGGCTTCGCCGTCGTCGACGACGAGACCGTCGAGGTGACCGGTGACCTGACCATCAAGGGCGTGACCCACGCGGTCACCGTCCCCTTCACGTTCGGTGGCTCGGCCGTCGACCCGTTCGGCAACAGCCGGATCGGCTTCGAGGGCTCCGTCGTCGTCAACCGCAAGGACTGGGGCCTCACCTGGAACGCCGCGCTGGAGACCGGCGGCGTGCTGGTGAGCGACAAGGTCACCCTCGAGTTCGAGGTGTCCGCCGTCCGCGCCTGAGCCGGGTCGGAATCGGGGGGCGCCGACCCTCCACCGTGGGCCGCCACCGCTGGACCTCCAGCGTGGCGGCCCACGTCCGTTCCCCTCCCCTGTGGTTTGCTGCACCTGGTGCAGCACGGGTCGGGAGGACGCGGGGTGGACGGGTGAAGGGACGCTGGCGCGCGATACGGCCGTGGGACCGGGTCCTGCTGGCCGGCTTCGTTGCGGCCTTCGCCCTCACCCGCGCGGGCCGGGTCGCCGAGCGCGACCCCTACTGGCAGATCCGTGCCGGCGCGGAGAACCTGGCGGGCGTGCCCCTCGCCCGGCCCGACACCTGGACGTGGTCGGGCGTGCCGGGGGACTGGTATCCGAACTCCCCGCTGTGGAACGTCCTGCTCGCGCTGTCCTACTCCGCGGGTGGCTTCTGGGGCTTCTTCGCCTTCACCTCGCTGGTGCTGATCCTGCTGCTGGCGCTGGTCGTGGTGCTGGGAGGGCGGCTGGGCGCCCGTCCGCTTCCGGGGCTGGTCGCGCTGTTCGCCGTGTTCGCCGGCGCGTTGCCCTACCTCGGCGCCCGCGCGACGGTGGGGGCGCAGGTGCTGCTGCTCGTCGCGGTGTGCGTCGTCGTCGCCCTGGGCGACCGGGCCGCCGGGTTGTCCACGACGGCCCTGGTGGCCACCACGACGGCGGCGGCCGGCGTGCTGTCGGTGCTCGGCAACTGGCTGCACCTGTCGTTCCTCGTCCTCGGCCCCGGGCTCGCGGTGGTCTGGGCAGCGGTCTGGGCGCTCACTCCGTGGGTGACGGGCTCGCGTCGCGCCCTCGTCATCGCCGGTGGCGGGGTGGGCTGGGTCCTCGGCCCGCTGCTGTCCCCCTACGGCCTGGCCGGAGGGCTGGAGCGCGCCCGGGCCGTGCAGGACGCCAGCCAGGGACTGCTCACCGAGTGGAGCTCCCCCTTCGCCCCGGTCCAGGGCGGCCAGTGGGACGTGATGGCCGTGGCCGCGCTGCTGGTCGCGGCCGCCGCCGTCTGGTGGCTGTACCGGGAGTGGCGCCGGGGCTCCGACATCCGCGTCCTGGCCGCACTGGCGATGATCGGCGTGCCGGCGACGGCGGCCGGCATGGTCGCCCTCAGGTTCCTCGGCATCGGGCCGGTCACCCTCGCCCCGGTCGTGGCCGCCGTGGCCACCCACCTGGTCGACCGGCTCCGCCGTCCGCGATCCCCGCGTCCCGCGCAGGGCCGGCTCGCGGTCGCGCTGCGGGACTACACCGCCGGGCGGTTCTGGCGCGTGGTCCTGACCGTCGTGCTGGCCGTGCTCGCGCCGGTCGCGCTGGTCCTCGCCGCGGAACACGGCGTGCCCCGCGAGCAGGCGGTCGTGGCCCGGCTGCCGGCGGGCTGCCGGGTCTTCTCCGCGCCGGACATCGGTGGCGTCGTGGTGCTGCTCCGCCCGGACGCCCCCGTCCGGATCGACGGAAGGGCGGACTTCTTCGGGCGGGAGTTCCTGCTGGGCAGCATCTCCTTCTACACCGGCGAGGCCGCCGCCGTCGTTCCCGACGGAACGGGCTGCGTCCTGCTGGACCCGTCCACGGGCCTCACCCGCGGGTTGCGCGCGCGCCTGGAGCTCTCGGCGGACTGGCGTCTCGCCGCCACCGAGAACGGCGTCGAGCTGTGGGAGCCGCGGTGAACGCGGCCGTCCGGCTCAGCCGACGGGGGTGAGCCCCAGCTCCGCGGACACCTCCGCCAGCACCTCCGCGAGGGCGTCGACGGCGAGGTCGAGCTCCTCCCGGGTGATCACCAGCGGCGGGGCCATGCGGATCGTCTGGCCGTGGGTGTCCTTGGCGATGATCCCCCGGTCGAGCAGGCGCTCGCAGATCGCCCGTGCCGGGCCGAGTGCGGGATCGACGTCCACCCCGGCCCACAGGCCGATGCCGCGGACCTCGGTGACACCCCGTCCGACCAGGCCGGCCAGGCGCTCGTGCAGGTACGCGCCGAGGTCCCGGGAGCGGGCCTGCATCTCCCCGGTCTCCAGCAGCCGGACGACGGCGAGGCCGACGGCGGCCGCCAGCGGGTTGCCGCCGAAGGTCGAGCCGTGCTGGCCCGGACGGAGCAGCCCGAGCACCTCCTCGTCGCCCACCACGGCCGACACCGGGACGACGCCGCCGCCGAGGGCCTTGCCGAGCAGGTACAGGTCGGGCACCACCCCGACCTGCTGGCAGTACAGGGTGCTGCCCGTGCGGCCGAGGCCCGACTGGATCTCGTCGGCGATCATCAGGACGCCGCGCCGCGTGGCGATCTCGCGGACGCCGGGCAGGAACCCCGGCGGCGGGGTGATCACGCCGGCCTCGCCCTGGATGGGCTCGACCAGGATCGCGACGGTGTGCTCGTCGATGGCGGCCTCGATCGCGTCGAGGTCGCCGTAGGGCACCTTCAGGAAGCCCGGCGTGAACGGCCCGTAGCTGCCGGTGGCGTCGTCGTCGTCGGAGAACGAGATGACGCTGATCGTCCGGCCGTGGAAGTTGCCCTCCATCACGATGATGTTCGCCTGGTCCTCCGGCACGCCCTTCACCTCGTAGCCCCACTTGCGGGCGAGCTTGAGGGAGGACTCGACGGCCTCGACGCCGGTGTTCATCGGGAGCACCATCTGCTTGCCGCACAGGGTGGCGAGGGCCTGGATGAACGGCCCGTACGTGGCCGAGTAGACCGCGCGCGAGGTGATCGCGACCCTGCCGAGCTGCTCGACGGCAACCTTCACCAGGTCGGGGTTGGAGTGGCCGAAGTTCACCGCGGAGTAGGCGGAGAGGAAGTCCAGGTAGCGGTTGCCGTCGACGTCGGTGAGCCAGGCGCCGGACCCGCTCTCCACCACGACCGGCAGGGGGTGGTAGTTGTGGGATCCGTAGGTTTCGATCTGCTCGATCGCCCGCTGCTGCGCAGCGCTGCGCGCCTTCGTCATGCTGTCCTTCCTTGCTAGGCCAGCCATCATACGGCGCGCGGGCTCAGCCCAGTGCCGCCCTCACCAGCCCGGCCAGGCGGTCGGGGTCGTGCGGACGGATGGCGTAGGCGGCCTTCGCCACCGGACGCTCCAGCCCGAGCGTGGCCGCCAGGTCGATCCTCGTCGCGTCGATCACGGCCTCGCTCGGGGTGGCCGCGAGGGTCGCCCGCACGTCCTCGAGGTCGGACGCGCGGTAGCCGGTGACCGGCAGCACCGACTGCGCCTCCGGGTGCCGGGCGTACACCTCCACCAGGCTCCCGACCGCCTGGGGGCGCGGGCTGATGATGCCGGACGCGCCGGCCTGGTGGGCTGCGGCGACCCCGGCACCGGGGCGCAGCGGGCCGAGGTCGAGGGTGAGCTCGTCCTCCACCACGACGACCGTGCACCCGGCGATCCGTTCCGCACCCTCCACCACCACCGGCGAGTCGGCCCGCAGCACGGCCGCGGACGGGTTCATGCGGCGGACGGCGTCCTCGACCTGGGCGACCTGGCCCGGCCCGGCCGCGTCGCACTTGCTGATCAGCACCACGTCGGCCATGCGCAGCCCGACCTCGCCGGGGAAGTCGTCGGGGGAGTCGGGCACCCGCAGGGGGTCGGTGATGAGGACGTGCAGGCTGGGACGCAGGAACGGCAGGTCGCTGCCCGCGCTGTCCCACACGATCACGTCGGCGAACTCCTCCGCGACCGAGAGGATGGCCTGGTAGTCGAGCCCGGAGACCACGTCGATGCCGGGCAGGGCGTCGAACGGCTCGCGCTGCGGGTCCGCGCAGGCATCCACCTCGTGGCCGTCGTCACGGACGAAGGTGTGCTGGTGGTCGGGCCCGAACCGCTGGGCGCGCCACGGGTGGCGCACCACGGCGACGCGGTGGCCCCAGGAGCGCAGCATCTCGGCGAGGTAGCGGACGGTGGGCGACTTGCCCGCACCCGCCCGCGCCGAGGTCACGGCGATCACCGGCCGGGTGGTGGCGAGCATCGACCGCCGGGGGTTCGCGAGGTGGAAGTCGGTGCCCGCGGCCAGCACGCGGGCGGCGAGGCCGGCCACCTCCGCGCAGCCCAGTTCGGAGTAGGCGAAGACCACCTCGTCGACGCCGTGCGCCCGGATCGTGTCCTCCAGCTCCGCCTCCGCGACGATCGGCACGCCGTCGGGGTAGAGCGGGCCGGCCAGGCAGGCGGGGTAGGTCCCGCGCTCGCCCGCGGAGAGCTCGGCAGAGGTGAAGGCGACCACGCGATGGGCGGGGTCCTGGCGGTAGATCGTGTTGAAGACGTGGAAATCGCGGCCGGCGGTACCGACGATCAGGATCCTCATGGCGGCTCCCTCCTGTCCCCATTGTTGCCCACCGCCGCACTAGAGTCAGCCCATGGAACACGCTCCGGTCGTGGTCGGCTTCGATGGCTCCGACTTCTCTCGCGAGGCCCTGCGCAAGGGCCTGTGGCTGGCGTCCAGGATCGGCGGCCCCGTGGTGGTGGTGCGCGCGTGGACGATCAGCAACGCGCCCCGTCCGAAGACCTGGGCGCCGGGCTACGTCCCGCCGGTGGACGACTTCGCCGAGGCCGTCCTCGAGCAGCTCAAGGCACAGACCGCCCCGGTCGTGGCCGAGTACCCCGACGTGCCGGTCACCTACTCAGCACCGCACGGCGCCGCCGGACGGGAGCTCATCCGTGCCTCGGAGGGCGCGCAGGTCGTGGTCGTGGGCACCCGCGGGCTGGGCGGCTTCTCCGGCCTGCTGCTGGGCTCGGTCAGCGACCAGGTCGTCGAGCACGCCCACTGCGACGTGCTCGTGACGCGCCGCCGCAGCGGCGACCAGGCACCGCCGCGCAGCCTGCCGCTGGACCAGGTCATCGCCCCCGACGCCTGACCGCCCGCCTACCAGGTGAGCAGGGACGCGGCCCAGAACACCCCGAGCACCGCGCCGAGGACCATGAACGGGCCGAACGCCAGGGAGCCCTTCCAGTCGCGCTTGCGCGCGGCCAGCAGCACCATGCCCGCCACGGCGAAGGTGGCCCACGCCGCGCCGAAGCCGAGCAGCACGGCACCCCAGCCGAACCAGCCGCCGAACCCGCCCACGACGGCCGCGAACTTCACATCGCCGAAGCCGAGGTCGGGGGAGAACACCATCATCACGAAGTAGAGCGCGAACAGGGCGAGCGCGGCCATCCCGGCGCGGGCCAGCGACCCCCACGCCCCGGTCGACCAGGCGGCCAGGGTGAGCATCACGGCCGTGAGCCCGATCAGCGGCAGCACGATGCGGTCGGGTAGCCGCTCCTCGGCGAGGTCGATCACCGTGAGCAGGCCGGACGCCACCGCGAGCACGACGAACGCCGCCGTCTCCGCCGGGCTGGGAGCCAGGCCGGCAAGGGCGCCGAGCCCGGTCGCGACCACGACGTGCCACCAGGCGTGCAGGATCGGGGCGTCGCCGGTCGCGCACCGGCGCATGAACGGCGTCAGCGCCCACGCGGCCAGGCCGGCGACCACCGCCGCGGCGAGGACGAGCACCCGCTCAGCCCAGCCCGGAGAAGGCGTGGATGATGCCCAGCACGCCGGGCCCCATCACGACGATGAACATGGCCGGCATGATGAACAGGATCAGCGGGAAGACCACCTTGACCGGGATCTCCATGGCCTTGCGTTCGGCGTACTGGCGCCGTTCCAGGCGGAGTTCGTCCGCCTGGGTCTGGAGCACGTCGGACAGCGCGATGCCGTAGGCCTCCGCCTGGATGATCGAGCGGACGAAGCGCCGCAGCGTCTCCACCCCGGTGCGCTCGGCGAGGTCCTCGTAGGCCGCCCGCCGGGTCTGCCCGACCTGGATGTCCTGCAGTGTGCGGACCAGCTCGTTGGCCAGTTCGCCGCGCCCGTTCCTGGCCACCCGGATCATGGCCGCGTCGAAGCCGAGGCCGGCGTTGACCGCGATGCTCATCTGGTCGAGGGTGTCGGGGAGCTGCCGGGTGATCGCCTTCTTGCGGTCCTCGCCGACGCTCTGGAGGCGCACCATCGGGAAGAAGAAGCCGAGGAGCGCGACGCCGATGCCGACGACGATCCCCAGCGGGGGCTGGACCAGGCGGGAGACCATGACGCCGAGGACGCTGCCGGCCAGACCGAGCAGGGCCATCGTCGACAGGATGCGGTCGGGGGTGTTGTTCTCCGGGCGCCCCGCGCCCGCCCACAGCTTGGTGATGGACCGAACCAGGGGCACCGGGACGACGCGGCGCATCGCGTCCGCGAGGCCGGGACGCTTGCGCTGCCCGTTCGCGGTGACCGCCACGACCTCCTTCGGCTTGTCGAGGTTGCGCCTGAGGTTGGTCAGGGTCTGCCGGCGGACGGCGGTGGCCCCGCCGAAGGCGAACCACAGCAGGATCCCCAGCCCGAGGGTGAACGCGGCGATGGCGGCGTAGGCGACCGGTTGCATGACGTGACTCCCCTCAGTACTTCAGGTTGATGATCTTGGTCAGCCAGAAGCCGCCGATGGCCAGCATGACGAAGCCCGCCCCGATCATCATCCAGCCGAGCGGTTCTGCGAACAGCTTCATGATGTAGTTGGGGTTCAGGAAGAACAGGAACAGGGCCACCACGAACGGCAGCAGCATCAGGATGATCGCCGACAGCTTGCCGTCCGCGGCGAGCGAGGCCACCTGGCGCTTCATCTGGACCCGCTGCCGGATCGTCTCGCTGACCGAGTCGAGGACGTCGGCGAGGTTGCCGCCGACCTCACGGTTGATGCCGATGGCCTGGGTGATCCAGTAGAAGTCCTCGTTGCGCATCCGGGTCGCGACGTCGTCCAGCGACTCGATCATCGACCGGCCCACGCGGGTCTCGTTGGTAACCCGCGCGAACTCCTGGGCCACCGGCTGCCCGGCCTCCTGGGAAATCGTCGCCACGGCCTGCGGGAGGCTGTAGCCGGCGCGGAGGCTGCCGGCCATCATCTGCAGGATCTCGTCCAGCTGGCCGGCGAAGGCGCGGCGCCGGCGGTCGGCGAGCACCGACAGCATCATCCGCCCGACCATCGGGCACATCAGTGCCAGCAGCACGCCGATCACGGCCTGGCCGAGCACGAGGCCCAGGGCGAAGCAGGCCAGGGCCGCGGCCCCGACGATCACGATCAGGTCCTTGGCCGGCGTGGTCACGCCGGCCTCGTCGAGGATCGCGTCCAGCGAGCCGCTGCGGCCGCGCATGAACTTCTCCACCGTGCCGGTGGCCGCGTCCGCCATCCGCTGGATGCCGGAGCCCTGTTGGGCGCTGCCGGGACGCCGTCGCGACATCGGCAGGCGGTTGCTCGGCAGCGTCACCAGCACGACCGTGGTCAGGCCGGAGATGGCGAGCAGCGCCCAGCCGAGGGTCAGCGCGGTCTGGGAGGCGAGGAACTCCATCAGCGGTGCCCCCCGCTCCAGAGCTGGCCGTTGCCGAACACCCCGGGAGAGAGCCGAATGCCGAGGTCGTCGAACTTCTGCGTGAAGCCCGGGCGGACGCCGGTGGGCCGGATGGTCCCGAGGAAACGGCCGTCCGGCGCGACGCCGGCGGAGTAGTCGAACTCGAATACGTCCTGCATGGTGATGGTCTGGCCCTCCATGCCGTGCACCTCTGTGACGGAGGTGACGCGGCGGGTGCCGTCACGCAGGCGGGTGAGCTGCACGATCACGTCGATGGCGCTGGTCACCTGCTCGCGGATGGCCCGCAGGGGCAGGTCCATGCCGGCCATCAGCACCAGCGTCTCCAGGCGCGCGAGCGCGTCGCGGGCGCTGTTGGCGTGGATCGTCGACAGCGAGCCGTCGTGGCCGGTGTTCATGGCCTGGAGCATGTCCAGGGCCTCGCCGCCACGACACTCGCCGACGATGATGCGGTCGGGGCGCATACGCAGCGAGTTCTTGACCAGGTCGCGGATCGTGACCTCGCCCTTGCCCTCCACGTTGGGCGGACGGGACTCCAGCCGCACCACGTGGTCCTGCTGGAGCTGGAGCTCGACGGCGTCCTCGATCGAGACGATGCGCTCGTCGTTGGGGATGAAGCTGGACAGCACGTTCAGCAGGGTCGTCTTGCCGGTGCCGGTACCGCCGGAGACGATGATGTTCAGCCGGGCGACGACGCAGGCGTTGAGCAGTTCGGCGATCTCGGGCGTGAGCGAGTGCTTCTCGATCAGGTCCGGGACGGTCAGCGCGTCCTTGGAGAACTTCCGGATGGTCAGCGTCGAGCCGCTCACCGCCAGGGGCGGGATGATCGCGTTGACGCGCGAGCCGTCCTCCAGGCGGGCGTCCACCAGGGGCGAGGACTCGTCGATGCGGCGGCCGACCTTGGTGACGATCCGCTCGATGACCCGCCGCAGGTGCGGCTCGTCCTTGAAGCGCACCTGGCTGAGCGTCAGCCGTCCGGCGCGTTCGATGTAGACCTTGTACGGGCCGTTGACCATGACCTCGGTGACGCCCTTGTCGTCGATCAGCGGCTGGAGCGGACCCAGGCCGAGGACGTCGTCGTGCACCTCGCGGATCAGCCGCTGCCGCTCGCGGGCGGTCAGCGGAAGCTTGCCGCCCTCGATGATGCCGTTGAGTTCCTGCTGCACGAGGCTCTGCAGGGCCGACTCGTCCAGGTTGGGGTCGTTGAGGCGGTTGCCCATGCGCTCGAACAGCTGCTCGACCGCGTCCTCCTTGATCCGCGCCAGCGCGTCGTGGGTCTCCACGACGATCGGCTGGCTCGGCGCGCGGGCGGCGAGGCGGTGCTCGTCCGTGCCGTTGGCGGGCGTGGGCGACCAGGTGACCGCCGGCGTCGCGGTGGCGGGAGCGGCCGCCGACTCCGGGACGGGGAGCCACGGTGCGGGCGGCGCGTTGTCCTGCGCCGGGGCGGCGGGGACGGGGGCGCCGCCGGTCTCGAACGCCCGGGCGGGCGTGGAGACCGTCCGCGGGGCGCCGGGGTCCCGCGGGATGCCGCGCTCGCCCTTCTGGGCGGCGAGGACGCGTTCTGCGAGGTTCACTGCTGCGCCTCCTTCCGGTGACCGAAGTCGAGGAACCGGCGACCCTTGTTGCCGGCCTTCTCGTGGTTGTCGATGGAGTCCACCAGGGCACGCAGCTGCTTGGCGACGGGATCCCTGCTGCCACTCTGGAGCAGCGGGATGCCTTGGTTCACCGAGATGGGCACCGAGTTGGACTGCGGGATCTGGAAGTCGACCTTGCGGGCGATGGACGCCTCGACGTCCGCCACGGAGATGCCACGGCTGGGGTGCATGAAGTTCAGGACCACCGACCGCGATTCCAGCAGCAGCCCGATGTCGCGCAGCGTGTCGAGTTCCTTGCGGAGCCCGCGGACACCGGGGACGTCGAGGCTGGTGACCAGCACGAGGATGTCGGTCTGGTCGAGCACGGCGAGCGTGTGCTCGCTGAGGCCGGGGGCCGTGTCGACGACCACGTACTTGAACTGCGTGGCCAGGGTGTCGAGCAGGTTCGTGATGTCCCTGCTCGTCACGGTGTCCGCCGCGGCGGGCGACTCCGAGCCGGGCACGACGTACAGGCCGGTCTGGTGCAGGTACAGGTAGGTCTTCAGCGCGAGCGCGTCCTGGGCCGCCGGCCCGTGCGCCATGTCGGGGAGGGTGAACTCCGCGGTGATGTTGAGCCCGCTGGCCACGTCGCCGAAGTGCACGTCGAGGTCGACGAGCACGGTCGACTGCGGCAGGCGTTGCGCGAGGCCCACAGCGAGGTTGGTGGACACGGTGGTCTTGCCCACGCCACCTTTGGGCGAAGCCACCGTGACCACCTTCCCCCGCTGGGCAGCGGCACTCGGCACACCTGTAGCCGGTTGCTGCGCCACACGCGGCCCGGAGTGGGTGGCGGCCCGCTCCAAGGCGGTCTTCATCTCCTCGACAGGGCTGGTCGGCGCGACGATGTCGCGCACGCCGGCCCGCATGGCGTCGAGGCTCACCTCCGTGGGCTGGTCGCTGACCAGCACAGAGGCGATGCTGAAGTTCCGGTCGAGATCCACCGCGAGCGCGAGTGCTGCCACGACCTGGTCGGCCGGGTCGAGCACCGCGACGGCGGGGAGGGGCGCACCCTGCAGGTGCGCCAGCAGGACCTGGACGTTGTCCGGGAACTGCTCGGGTGCGATCGCGTAGCCGTCAGGACCCCATGCCTGTTGCACCAGGCCCACCACCTGGGGGTTGCGGCTGATGACGAGGACGGGGCTCACTTCAGCACGGTCTTCCCGGTCACGATCATGGTGCCCTGTCCGCCGTCCTTGGGTTCCAGGGCCAGCCAGACGTGCTCGTGCTCTGCGGCGAAGACCACGCGGGTGGCGTCCTCGGGCGGGAGGGCGACGGTGACGATCTGGTTGCCCGACGGCACGGCGCCGTCGTCACCGGCGGTCGCTCCCTGCACCTTCACCACGAGGACGTCGCGGAGGGCGAGGCCGGTGACCGGCTTGCCGGAGGTGTCGTCGCCGGAGACGAACACGGCGATCTTGTCCCCGGGCAGCACGGTCGCGCCGACCGAGCGCGGGGCGTCCAGCGGGATGCTGACCAGTTGCATGTTGGTGGGCACCTGGACGTCGCCGTTGGCGGTGGTGTCCGCGGCGACGAAGCGCTGGGGAAGGACCTGCTCGCCGGGCTGGATGTCCGAGGCGGCGACGAGGGTGGTGATCGAGGAGATGTCGGTCAGCGCGCCCGGGACCACGGCCACCTGGGGCAGCTTCTTCAGCTCGACGTACGGGGCGATACCGCTGCCGCTGGTGCCGGCGGGGATGACCTTGGTGACGACCAGGACGCTCGTCGGCGCCATGTTCGACATGGCGCGGGCCTCCGCGGTGTTGACGTAGCTGTACAGCAGGACCGCGCCGATGCCGGCGAGGAGGACCGCGGCGACCGCGGCGATGATTCGGCGTTGCATTGGGACCGCCTAGGACTCGAGTGGATGGCAATGTTCAGCAGCGGTGCTGCCGGGTGGCGCTCGCCCTCCTGCCGCCAGCAGGTTCGGCGAGTATTGGTTCCTTGAGCCCGGGTCCTTGGCAGGCTACCCGGGGTGGGGCAGAGCATTTTGTCATCCGAACGGGTGACAAAAGAACAACTGTGTAACTCGTTTGTTGTCCTCCGTGAGGGGGACATCGAACCCCGGGTGACATTTGTCCTCCACCCGGGTGACATTTGTCCTCCCTGCGGGTGACTGTATTTAGTTGTCAATGATTTTGCTGCAGGAGCCGGCGGCACGGAATGGTTCCGTCAGGTGTTGCCGCCGGCCCCCACATGAGCGAGGCGCCCCGGGCGCGGCCCGGGGCGCCTCGCTACAGGCTGGTGGTCGATCAGATGGCGCTGGCCACGCCGCTGAACATGTTGGTCAGGTTGGTGCCGAGCGTAGCCACGATGGTGATGATGACGGCGGCGATGAGCGCGACCATGATGCCGTACTCAACGGCGGTGGCGCCCCGCTCCTTCTTGGCGACGATGGAGCCGACGATCTTTGCGGGCAGGTTCTTCATGAGAGACCCCTTTCAGGTGTGTGGGATAGGTTTCCGCCTGTGACCCCGGAAAACCATCCCCCCCTGGGTCACTTCGAGAAGAATGATTACACCGGCCCGGTGGGCTTGTCAAAAGGTTTGGTCGAAGAAGTCTCAAGTTCGTATTAAAGTAGTGCAACAACGTCTGTTCGGGTCCCCCGAAAGAGGACATCTATGCATATGTTTTCCCAGTCCCGGTCACCCGGAAGAGGACATAAGAGGGGCAGGATGCACAACTGGTCGAGGATGGTCGCCGCTGTCGTGGGCATGGCCGGGGCGGCCCTGCTGGCGTCCCTGCCGGCCTCCGCAGCCCCCGCGACGGGCGTCGAGGACGTCATCGCTGCGCTCGGGCTCGACGTGACGTCCGAGGCCGCCGACTACGTGGTGATGGTCGACACCTCGGGATCGATGAACGCCGGCGGACGGTACGACAGCGTGCGGCGCGAGCTCGGCAAGCTCGTCGACAGCCTCGACTCCGACGACCGCGTCTCCCTGCTCACCTTCGACACGAAGGCGAAGAGCCGCTTCCGCGGCCTCGTCGGCGCGAACCGGTCCGCGGTGCTGGCCGGCCTGCCGGCCACCGCCACGGGGAAGCACACCGACCTCGGTACCGCGATCGCGTCGGGGCTCACCGAGCTCGAGCGCGCCGACACCCGGCGGCTGGCCGCGCTGATCCTGATCACCGACGGTGTCCTCGATGCGCCGGGTTCGGACTACGAGTCGGTGAAGTCGCCGGCGTGGAAGTCGCTGCGGACACGGGCCGCCGGCCTGTCCGCTGAGCACCAGGTGGCCGCCTACGCCGTCTCGCTGCAGGCCAGCACGGATGCCGGGCTGCTCAAGAAGGTCTTCCCGGACGCCCGGGAGGTGTCGGCCTCGCAGGTGGGCGAGCGGTTCTCCCACGTCGGGGAGGACCTCGTCCTGCTGCGCGCGGCGGAGATCCTCAACCACGAGGTCTCCCAGCCCCTCACCGTCTCCTGGGCCGGAGACCTGGGCACCGCGCTGGCGAAGGGCACGCCGGTGGACGTGCAGCTGACCATCAGCTCCGTGTACCCGCACGTGCCGGTGACCCTGTCCGAGTTCGCGCCCCGGCCGACGCCCGGCCTCCAGGTGGAACTGTCGGGCCTGCCGGACTCGGTCGAGCTCGCGCCGGGCGGCAGCACCACCCTGAACGCCACGGCGCGGGTGACCGGGACGGGCGGGGGCGACGCCGCCGTCGGGTTGTCGGCGAAGATCGGCTCCCCGTGGCTCCCGGTCATGGAAGGCGACCTGGGCATGACCTTCGCGCCAGAACTCAGCGGCACCGCGCCGGTGCCCGCAGCGCCCATCGAACTCCCGCCCACCCTGGTTCCGGTGGCGGGCGGCATCGCCGGCCTCCTCGCCGGCGTCGTGCTGGTGCTGTTGCTGGCACGGATGCTGACGACGCCGGTGATGAGCGGACTGCTGACCTTCCGCAGGGACGGCCGCGACGTGGCCGAGATCGTGCTGAAGGGACGTCGGATGAAGCTGGTGGCCCCGACCGCGGCGATCGACCTCACCGGCCTGCGTGGCTCGGCTCGCGGTGCCCGGGGGGCCTCTGCACAGGAGCCGGCCGTCCGGGTGGACGTGAAGCTGGGCGAAACCACCGCGCGCGGCCTCGTGCACGACGGGGGATCGGTGCCCTTCGGAGACCTGGAGCTGCGCTACACCAGCGGACGCCGGCGCATTCTCGACAAGATCGGGCTGCCGCGTCCCGACGCGGAGGGCTAATCGTCGCACTTTGTCCCCCGACCGGGTGACAAATGCGTCGCGTCGTGTTACCCGAACGGGTGACACGATTATTGGTCCAATGTCGCCCGGACGGGTGACACCGCCGTTTTGGGTGGCCCAAGAATCACGCTTCGCCTAGGAATTGTTGACGTAGCCCGGAGGGGTGACCCTCCCGGCGGCACCGCGCGACCGCCTCTCGCCGCAAGTGCCGCTGACTAGGTCTTTTGTTCGGCTCCTCTCGCGACACGCCGGGCGAGGTTGGGCCTCCGGGAGGCTCTGGTGGGCTAATCTGGCCCGTTCGCCAGCGCATTGACAGTGTTCGGGTGCGGGCCTAGACTCGCATTAATTCTGGAGGGGTCCGGAGTAACGAAATACGGCAGAATTTGGAGTGCGCGTGTCTACCTTGCGGGGTTCGCGCAAGTTGCAGCGTGGTGCGGCTGCACTTGAGTTCGCGTTGGTCGTACCCATCTTGATCATGCTCGTGTTCGGGGTCGTCGACTTCGGGCTCATGATCAGCAACCAGGCGGTGTTCGCCAACGCGTCCCGCGACGCTGCCCGCACGGGCAGCTTCTTCGGCACGAAGTCCGAGATCGAGACCGTGGTGACCTCGGAGACCAAGTTCCTGCCGACCGTCAGCAACGTCGTCGTCACCGTGACCTGCCGCAAGCCCGGCAGCCCGGGCACCGCGTGCTCCAGCAACTACGACGCCGAGCGCGAGTCCGGCGGCACGGTGATCGTGAAGATCTCCTACACGCACAACTGGCTCACCCCGGCGCTCCTCGGGTTGCCGAACACGTCGGTGATCACCAAGACGAGCGAGATGAGAATCGAATGAGCGAGGCCCGGCGGCGGATCATCCGCGAGCGGGAGCGGGGGGCCACGGCCCTGGTCCTCGCCCTGGTGATGCTGATCCTGATGGCCGGCGCGGCGCTCGGCATGGACATCGCCAAGCTGGCCTACGAGCGGCAGGCGCTGCGCGCCGCCGTCGACGCGGCCGCCCAGGCGGGCAGCTACGCCCTCCCCGACGCGACGACCGCCGTCTCCGACGCCAAGGAGTTCCTGGTCAACAGCGCGCCCGACCTCAAGCTCGACAAGACCAAGCTCGACGTCAAGCTCTACTGCGCGGTCGCGGTCAAGACCGGCACCACGAACTCTCCCGACGAGAACCAGGTGCCCGGCATCTGCAACCCGGGCACGGCGTGGGTCAAGGGACAGGCCGCCACGGCGTGCAACGGCCAGATCTGCCTGCTGCCCTGCGGCGGCTCCGGTGCGGCGTGCAACACCATCAAGGTGTCCTACCAGAAGGTCGTCAACTTCGTCTTTGCGCCGGCCATCGGCATCCCGACCGGGACCACCGGTGCCGTCAGCTCGGCGTCCTGCAAGGGCATGTGCGGCGCGCTCGCGCCCAACCCGCTGGACATCGTGGTGATGGCGGACCGAACGCCATCGATGAACAACGGCACCAGTGCCTTCGCCAACATGAAGCAGTCCCTGAAGGACATGCTGCTCACGATGAACCGCGACCAGCAGGTGGTGGCGTTCGGCACCATCGCCAAGAGCGTGCCGACGAGCGCGTGTCTCTCGGCGGAACCCACGAACGCGAGCGGCAGCTCGTACCCGAACGCCTTCGCCGAGAACCCGACGACCATCGCCACGACCAAGAGCAAGGTCCCCCAGACCAACAAGCTGTGGACCTTCAACGGCAGCTGGGTTCCGGTCGGCTACTCGTACAACTACACGACCGGCTCGCCGACCACGAACAACCTCGCGGTGAACACCGCCTCGGACATCTACAAGGCGATCAACTGCCTCGACTACTCCGACAGCAAGGTGGACTACCCCGCGGCGAGCAGCGGCTACAAGGTCTCCACCAACGAGGGCACGCACCTGGCCGCGGCGCTGAAGGGCGCCACGCGGTACATCCTGAACACGCCGAGCTCCGGTGCCGGCCTGCCGGACCGCTCGATGTACGGCACCCCGAAGAAGGTCATCATCTTCGAGACCGACGGTGCCCCGTCCGAGCTGTTCAACAGCGCCTCCAGCGCGATCTCCCTCGGCGACAGCCACGACATCGGCTACACCGGCGGCTCGGACGTCGGCAACGGCCTCGCGCAGTCGTGCAAGAACCTGCTCGACATCGCCACGCTGGCCAAGGCGCAGGGCATCAAGATCATCACGATCGGTGTCGGTGACGTGAACACGGCGACGTGCGGCACCCAGGGCAACGTCCGCGACGTGCTGGCCAAGGTGGCCTCGCCCAAGGCCAGTGGTGCCAACAGCGACGCGGTGAACTGCACCATCAGCGGAAACACCGCGCTGGAGAACTCCGACGGCGACAACTACTTCTGCGCGGCGTCCGCGGGCGACCTGTCCTCGATCTTCGCCGCTGCCGTGGCCTCGATCACCGGCAACACCAAGTTCATCAAGGTGCCGGGGGTCAGCGACTAGCAGGGACAGCACAGGGGGACCCGTGGCGGCGGGCCCCCCGCTTCTGCCGTCCGGGCAGCGTGTCGTGGTCACCGTCGCCATCGGCCGGACGCTACGCTTCCCGCGTCCCTGCCCCGCCAGACGCGGACGACACACGCAGGGCCTCTCACCCCACGGCTCCGCCGGGCCACGCCCGGCCGGCTGTGCCCGCGCGTGGAAACAGCGGTGGGGCCGGTCACCCGAAATGGTGACAAATGGCCCAGAAATGCCGTCCCCCAAAGAGGGGACAATGCCGTTGATTTGTCCCCAGAACGGGTGACAAATCACATGTTGTACAGGTTGATTAGGTGAAAGAGTTGGAATTGCGCAGAGGTTTGGTATAGCTTTGCATCGACATGGTCATCTCTTTTTAGGGGAAAGGATGAGCATGCTGAAAAACCGAGGGGTGTCGTGGGTCCTGGCCTTGGCCTTGGCCTGTGTCGGCCTGGTCGTGTTCCCGACCAGGGCCGCTGCCGCGACGACGATCACCGTTTCAGCTGCCCAGAACGTGCAGGCCCAGATGGCGCTGCACTACGGGTCGACCGCAGCATCGGCGAGCGGCGGCACAGCGAACTACCAAGCCAGCGACTGTTTGCGGCTGGGCAGTGAGACCGGCACCGCGACGACCGGCAACCTCGCGAACACCGGGGGCACGGCGATCTCGAGCGCGACCACCGGCAACACGGCCTACGTGTCGTCGGGCAGCATGGTGTGGGCCGCGCACGGCACCAACAACTCCAACGGCACCTGCCCCAACAACTCCCGCTTCAGTGCCGATTACCAAAAGCTCAGCCTGGATGCCCAGAGCGCCCTCGGGTTCGCGCCTGCATCGGTATCGGCGATCTCGCCGGGCACGATCTTCAACCTCGGCCGCATGGCCCACAAGAACACCGGCATCTACCTGAACTCGGGCAACTCCTATTTCCGGGGCAACCTGAACCTCCAGTTCATGGGAATGGCGCTGTCCTACAGCTATGAGATGAACGAGACCTCGGGCACCGATGTGCCCGACACCACGACGTTCCTCAACCAGATCAGCGACCAGACCTTCACCTACGACGGGCTCACCTACACCCTGCTCATCCGGGGCTTCACGGCCCCGCAGTCGGGCAGCACCTGCAACGCCACCGTGCCCTCGCTGAGCTCGGTCACGACCACCTTCACCACGCCGGAGAACGCGACCACCTCCGGCTGCCTGTACGCCCAGGTGCAGCAGGTCCGCACGCTCACCATCGCCAAGCAGGCGCTCGCGCCGTACGGCGCGCCGGCCGCCTACCCGGCGTTCAGCTACACCGCCAGCAGCGACCTGACCGGTTCGCCGTGGGGCAGCGCCTTCACCCTCACCCCGACCGGCACCGGGACCGCGGGGCGGGCCACCCGCCAGGCGAACCTGGTCACCGGCCAGACGATCAACATCGCCGAGGTCGCGCCGACCGCCACCGACTGGGCGTTCACGTCCCTGACCTGTGTGGACGGGTCGGGCAGCTCGGTGATCGACGGCCTCACGGTGAGCGGAGCCGGCATCCGGCTCTCCGGCGACTACTCCACGTCGTCCGCGGCGGCGGCGCCGATCACGTGCACCTACACCAACACGTACACCCCGCACGCCACGCTGACGCTGGTCAAGCAGGTCACCACCACCGGCCAGAGCGGCACGCTCGCCACCCCGGCCGACTGGACGCTGTCCGCGACCGGCACCTCCAGCATCTCCGGCGCGAGCGGGAGCGCTGCGGTGACCTCGCGCACCGTGATCGCCGGCAGCTACAGCCTCGCCGAGGTGGCGGCCAACCCCGCGACCACCGCGGGCTACGTGCAGGACGGCGCCTGGACCTGCACCGGTGGCACGCTGAGCGGCACGAGCCTCACGCTCGCCGCCGGCCAGAGCGCCACGTGCACCGTGCGCAACAAGTACGCCTACGGCACGCTCGCGATCACCAAGACGGTGACCGGCGGCGGCTACACCGGCGGCACCGCGAAGGCCTTCTCCGCGTCCTACACCTGCACCAACGGCACCGCGACGGTGCGTTCGGGCACGGTGACCCTGCACCCCGGGGCCACCAATGGCACCGCCGGGGCTCCGGTCGTTGTCGACTACATCCCGGCCAACAGCACCTGCACCGTCGTCGAGACCAGCCCGCCCACCGGGACGTCCACCGACCTCACCAACCCCTCCTGGGAGTGGGGGTCGCCGGCCAACCCGGCAGCGGTCACGATCGCCATGGACGCGACCACGACGGTCAACATCACCAACCCGAACGCGCGCCAGGTGGGGTCGCTCCAGCTCTCCAAGGCCGTCGCGCCCCGCTCCGGCGTGCCCGGCGGCGGGTACTCCGGCGGCTCGACCCGCACCTTCCCGCTGACCTACTCCTGCCAGCTCGGCGGCAGTACGGTCGCCTCCGGCACGGTGGACGTGTCGACCGGCACGCCGGTGACCATCCCGGGCATCCCGGCGTCCAGCACCTGCTCGGTGACGTCGGAGGACCAGTCGGCGAAGGCCGGCGACTTCCTCGACGCGTCCTACGCCTGGGACGGCTACACCACCGGCGGCACCGTGACGATCGCGAACAACGCGACCAGCAGGCTGACCGTCACGAACCACTTCCGCCGTGACCTGGTCACCCTGAACCTCGCCAAGGAGGTCACGGGCGCCGGCTACACGGGCTCCGGGGCCGACTTCCGGATCGCGTACGACTGCGGTGCGCCGTACAGCGGCACCGTCCAGGTCGCCGCCGGTGGCTCGCAGCCGGTGAGCGTCCCTGCGGGCGTGGCCTGCACCGTCGCCGAGCAGGCGCCGTCCGACAGCCTGCTGCGGGCCGGCTACGTGTGGGGCGACCCCACCTACGCCGGGCTCACCAGCGGGACGATCACCGTCCCGCGCGGCGGCAGCGGCACCGTCACCGTCACCAATCCCACGAGCATCGGCTACGGCCGCCTCCAGGTGACCAAGGCGATCGACAGCTTCGGCACGCAGGTGGCCAACGGCACGACATTCGACGTCAGCGTCTCCTGCAACGCCCCCGCGCAGGGCGCGGCGTCCGACTATGCGGAGACGTTCACCCTGAGCTGGCCGTCCGCGGTCACCGCGATCACCCCGTACCTGCCGACCGGGGCCTCCTGCACGGTCGCAGAGACCGACGCCCCGACCGGGAACGAGGGACTGCCCAACGCGTCCTACGCGTGGAAGTCTGCCCCCGACGCGGTCACGGCGAAGGTGCCCGACACCGAGGCGCCCAAGCACGTCACGGTCACCAACGACATCCGCCGCGTCACCGCGCCGTTCACGATCCGCAAGGACATCGTCAACCACACCGGCGTGGGCACCGCCGGCGCGTCGTTCTCCGGCGGCTACCGCTGCGACTACAACAACGGCGAGACCGTGGAGGCGGGCTCGTGGAGCATCACCGGCCAGGGCACGGCCAGGACCGTCGACGTGCTCGTGGGCTCGGTGTGCACCGTGACGGAGGACACCCCCGGCGCGCCCGTGGACGGCGACCGCTCCTACACCTGGTCGACGCAGACCCCGGACGCGACCGCTGTCGGCACCGACGGTGCGGAGGCGACCGTCGTGAACACGCTGAACCGGGCCGAGGGCTCGTTCAACGTGGCCAAGAGCGTGGACGGAGGGACGGCGGGCACAGCGTTCCCGGCCGGCGCCGACTTCCGCTTCAGCTACCACTGCACGCCGCTGAGCGGCGACGAGATCTCCGGCACCCTCACCGTGAACGCCGGCGACGCGAAGGCTCCCGCAGAGACCGTCCCCGGCGGGTCCACCTGCACGGTGACCGAGCTCGACGACCCCGCGACCATCGACCCCTACCGCTGGGACGGCGTCGACCTGGCCGTGTCCGGCGACGCCTCGCACACCGGCCAGGACGGGCGGAGCATCACCTTCACCACCACGGACGACGCCCAGCCGGTCAGCGTCCGCGCGGTCGACCGGATCAGTGCGAAGACCGGCAGCGTCCGGGTCACCAAGACCGTCACCGGCGAGACCGCCGGCTACACCGGCGGCGCGGTGTTCCCCGTCACCCTGACCTGTGACACCGGCGTGCAGGGGACGCGGGACGTCGCCGGCGGCGACAGCGTGACCTTCGACGGGATCCCGGTCGGCTCCACCTGCTCGGCGAGCGAGGGCGCCACCCACGGAGGCCTGCTCGACGGCTCCTACGCCTGGGGCGAGCCGACCATCGGGGACGCGGTCAAGCTCACCGACCCGGGCACGGCCGACATCGCGATCTCGAACCCGGTGAGCCGTGTCTACGCCGGCATCGAGGTGGCCAAGATCATCGACGACGGCGGCTTCGCCGGCGTGGCCGACCCCGGGCAGCGGTTCAGCGGCGAGTGGTCCTGCCGCTACCGCGGCGAGGACCCGGTGAGCGGCACGTGGTCGTCCACCGGCAGCGCAGCGGGTACCGTCGCCACGCTCACCGGGGACGCCGGGCACGTGCTCGTCGGCTCCGAGTGCTCGGTGACCGAGGACACGTCCTTCGGTGCGCCGAGCGACGACCCGTCGTACCGCTGGGACGCCACGCCGTCCTTCCACGGCGTCACCGTCGAGGCCGGCGAGCCGAACCGGCTCACCGTCACCAACACGCTGCGTCGTGACACCGGCCGGGTCACGGTCGCCAAGGAGCTGGCCGGCGAGACCGGCGGCTACGCGCCGTCCGGCAGCTTCGCCGGGTTCAGCGTCACCGCGCGCTGCTACCTGCACGACCCGGACGAGAGCGGACGCCTCGAGGCCACGGTCGCCGTCCGACCGGGTGAGTCGGCCACCGCCATCGACGGCGTCCCGTACGGCTGGACCTGCACGGTCAGCGAGGGCTCCTTCCCGAGCCCCAGCCAGCTGCGCGACGCGTCCTACGCCTGGGACCTCCAGACCGTGGCGTTCGGCAACGGCACCCCGACCACCGTCGTGACAGCCGGCAACGACGCGCCGCAGGCCGTCGTCACCAACAGCATCCGCCGCGTCTACGGCCAGGTCGCCGTCAGCAAGGCCTACGGCAGCGGCACCGCGGACGCCGTGCGCCCGGGTACCACGTTCACCGGCGCCTACGCGTGCACCTACGGCCAGGAGCGCTACACCGGCACCTGGTCGGTCACCGGGGACGGCCCCGCCACGCTCACCGGCGACACCCTGATCCCGTTCACCGCAGAGTGCACGGCCACGGAGGATGCCCCGTCCGACAGCTCCCTGCTGGACACGTCCTACACGTGGGCCGAGCCCGACCTCGGCGGCACCGTCGAGGTGGCCTCGGCCGCGGAGCCGGCGCAGCTCGTCGTCACCAACACCGCGACCCGCCGCTGGTCCGGGCTCGAGATCACGAAGGCCTACGACGGCCCGGCCGGGGCGTTCGCCACCGACCTCACCGTCCGCGGCTCCTGGGCGTGCACCTACCGTGGCACCGTCGCGGCGTCCGGCAGCTGGCAGCTGCCCGCCTCGGGCGGCAGCCTCGTCGTCGCCCGGCCGTCCGACCAGGTGATCCCTGCCTCGGCGAGCTGCGCCGTCGTCGAGGACACCCTTTCGCCCGACCAGCTCACCGACGGGTCCTTCGCGTGGCAGCCGGCCACGTACTCCCCGGCCTCGGGCACGGTCGAGGTGGCTGCCGGCGAGACCGCGGCCGTGACCGTCACCAACACGGTCGAGCGGGTGCGGGCGACCTTCACCGTCGCCAAGGGCGTCGAACTCGGCAACGGCGTGGACGCCGCGGCGCTCGAGTCCGACCTGACCTTCTCCGGGCGCTACCGCTGCACCCACGAGGGCGACGACCCGGTGACCGGTGACTGGGGCCCGGTCGCAGGAGGTGCGGAGTGGACGAGCCCGCCGGTCCTGGTCGGCTCCCGGTGCTCCGTGACGGGCGAGGACGAGCCGCCCGCCCCGTCCAAGACCGACGACTCCTACCTGTGGGGCACGCCCGACCTGGGCAGCCCGGTCACCGTCGCGACGACCGGCTCCGGCATCGTGGTGACCAACCCGGTCAGCCGCGTCACCGGCTCGTTCGGCGTGACGAAGGTGCTCACCGGGGACACCGAGGCGATCGACCCGGCCGCGCTCTACCAGTTCTCGTGGCGCTGCACGGCCGCCAACGGCGACCGCTTCCCTGCCGCGGCCCCGGGCACCTTCTCGCTCACCGCGGGCAGCACCTGGAACGCCCCGGACGACATCCCGGTGGGCAGCGCCTGCCAGGTCACCGAGGACACCCCGCCCGCGCCGGACGACCCGTCCTACGCCTGGACCACGCAGCTGAGCGCCGCCAACGCCACCGGTACCACCTCCGGCCGGACGATCAGCTTCGACCTCCCCGGCGGCGCGGCCCCGGTGTCGGTGACCGTGACCAACACGCTGACCCGCACCAAGGGCAGCTTCACCGTCGCCAAGTCCTCCGACCCGGCCAGCGGCGCCACCGTCGTCCCCGGCCAGGCCATCCACTACACGGTCACCGTGACCGGCGCGCGCACGGGCTTCACCCGTGACGTCGTGGTCACCGACGCCCTCGCCGGCGTCCTGGGCAACGCCGACGTCACCGACATCGCCGCCAGCCAGGGCAGCGCGGCGCTGTCGGGCACCGACCTGGTCTGGACGGTCGGCACCGTCCGTGCCGGCGCCGTGCTGACGCTGGTCTACACCGCCACCGTGAAGGCGGGCGTGGCCGGCCTCGACCTGACCAACACCGTGTCGGCGACCGGCGAGACCACTCCGCCGGCCTGCGGCAGCGCGTGCACGACCGTCCACCACACGCCGTCGTGGACGCTGGCCAAGAGCTCCGACCCGGCCAGCGGCTCGGTCGTGGAGCCGGGCGACGTGATCACCTACACCCTGTCGGCGCGCAACACCTCCGGCGCGGTCGTCTCCGGCGCCACCGCGACCGACGACCTGTCCGGGCTGGCGGACGCAGACGTCGCGTTCACCTCGCCGGAGCTCAGCCGGACCGGCGACACGCTCACCTGGGCGATCCCGACGATGGCCCCCGGTGACCACCGGACGTTGACCTACACCGCGCGCGTCAAGGACGGCGCGGACGGCGCGGTGCTGCGCAACACGGTGACGCCGCACGGCGCGGGCGCCTCCTGCATCGGCGGCTGCGCCACCACCTCCTCCACGCTGGAATGGGAGTTGGCGAAGACCTCCGTCCCGGCCTCCGGCACGGTCGTCGCCCCCGGTGACGAGATCAGCTGGACGCTGTCGGTGACCAACACCGGCCCGGTCGCCCTGCCCGGCGCCACCGTCCACGACGACATCTCCGACGTGGTGGACGACGCCGTCCTCGGCACCCTGCCCGCCGGCCTGACCCGCTCCGGGGACACCCTCACCTGGGCCGTCCCTGCGCTGGCCCCCGGCGCGACGGCCGACGTCACCTACACGGCGACCGTGTCCGCCGGCGCGCTCGGCGCCACGCTGCGCAACACCGCGACGCCGGCCGGCACGGGTGGACACTGCGCGGGCTCCTGCACCACGACGGCGTACACGCCGAGCTGGACGCTGGCCAAGGCGAGCAGCGCCGCCGACGGCGGCACCGTCCTGCCGGGCGACACGATCAGCTACACACTCACGGTCACCAACACCGGGCCGGCCACGCTGCACGGCGCGACAGCCACCGACGACCTGTCCGACGTGCTGGACGACGCCGCGCTCGTGGCCGTCCCCGACGGCGCGACGCTGGCGGGCAGCACCCTCACCTGGTCGGTGCCCGACGTGGCCGCTGACGAGACGGCGACCCTCACCTACCAGGTACGGGTCACCGACGACGGCGCGACCCTGCGCAACAGCGCGCGCCCGGCCAGTACCGGCGGCACCTGCGCGACGTGCACGACCACCCAGTACACGCCGGCCTGGACGCTGGCGAAGACCTCCGACCCGGCCTCCGGCGCCACCGTCGCGGTGGGCGACACCATCACCTACACGCTGACCGCCACGAACACCGGGCCCGGCGTCGTCTCCGGCGCGACCGCCGCCGACGACCTGTCCGGCGTCCTGGCCAACGCGGAGGTCGCGTTCAGCTCGCCGCAGCTCAGCCGGGACGGCGACCAGCTCACGTGGGCGATCCCGACCCTGCTGCCCGGAGAGCACGCGTCGGTCACCTACACCGCCCGCGTGCTGGCCTCCGGTGTCACGGTGACCAACTCGGTGACAGCGAACGGCCCCGGCGGCACCTGCCTGGCGTGCTCGACGACCCAGTCGACGCCGAAGTGGAGCCTGACGAAGACCTCCGACCCGGCGTCCGGGGCGACCGTCGAACCCGGTGACACGCTCACCTACACGCTCACCGTCGCCAACGAGGGTCCGGTGCCCGTCTCCGGCGCCCGCGTGAGCGACGACCTGTCCGCCGTGCTCGACGACGCCACGCTCGGCAGCCTGCCGGCCGGCCTGTCGCTGGACGGCGCCACCCTGACCTGGACCGTGCCGACGATCCCCGTCAGCGGCGTCGCCTCCGTCAGCTACCCGGTGGTCGTGGACGCCGACGCGCGCGGCGCGGTGCTGACGAACTCGGCCGTGCCCCAGGGCCCGGGCGGCCACTGCGTCCTCGGCTGCACCACCACCGCCTACACCGACGCCTGGACGCTGGCGAAGGCCGCGACCCCCGGCGACGGCGCCACTGTCGAACCCGGTGACACGATCGGCTACACGCTCACCGTCACCAACACGGGGCACGCCACGCTGCGCGGCGCCACGGTCGTCGACGACCTCGCCGACGTGGTGGACGACGCCGACCTCGGCGCCCTGCCCGCCGGCGCGTCGCTGTCGGGCACCACCCTCACCTGGGCGGTGCCGGACGTCGCACCCGGCGACAGCGTGACCCTCGCCTACGACGCGGTCGTGCGCGCCGGCGCCACCGGCGTCCGCCTGCGCAACGCCGCGTTCCCCGCCAGCACCGGCGGCACCTGCGACGCCGCCTGCGCCACCACCGCCTACACCGGCGCCTGGACGCTGGAGAAGACGTCCGACCCGGCCGGCGGCGTGGTCGAGCCCGGTGACACCATCACCTGGACGCTGACCGCCCACAACACGTCCCAGGCGACGATCTCCGGCGCGACGGCGACCGACGACCTGGCCTCCGTCCTTGCCGCGGCCGACGTGACCGCCACCTCCGCCCAGCTGGACCTCACCGGCACGACGCTCACCTGGTCGATCCCCGACCTCGCGCCGGGTGAGACCCGGGCGGTCACCTACTCCGCGACCGTCCGCGACGGCTCGGACGGCGCGATCCTGGCCAACACCGTCGTGCCGGGCGGGTCCGGCGGCACCTGCGGCGCGTCCTGCGGCACCACGCACACCACGCCGGAGTGGACGCTGGCGAAGACCTCGACCCCCGCCTCCGGCGCCGTCGTGAACCCCGGCGACGTGGTGGGCTACACCCTCACCGTGACCAACACCGGTCCGGCTCCGCTCACCGGCGCGACCGTCACCGACGACCTCTCCGGCCTCGTCGACGACGCCGCCCTCGGCACCCTGCCCGCGGGGCTGACCCGTACCGGCGACACCCTCACCTGGGCGGTGCCGACCGTCGCTCCCGGCGACACCGCGTCCGTCACCTACACCGTGACCGTCGACGCCGACGCCCGCGGCGCGACGCTCGCCAACACCGCGTCCCCGGCCTCCGCGGGCGGCAGCTGCACCAGCTGCACCACCACGGCCACCACGCCGGCCTGGACGCTGGCCAAGGCCAGTGACGCGGGCGCGGTCGTCCACCCCGGTGACACGATCACCTACACGCTCACCGTGACCAACACGGGTCCGGCGACGCTGCACGGCGCGAGCGCCGTCGACGACCTGTCCGACGTGCTCGACGACGCGACGCTGGTGGCCGTGCCCGACGGGGCGACCCTGTCCGGCACCACGCTGACCTGGCCGGTCGCCGACGTCGCCCCCGGGGCGACGGCCACGCTGGCCTACAAGGTGACGGTCGACGCCGACGGCGCCACCCTGCGCAACACCGCGAGCCCGGTCGGGCCCGGCGGGCGCTGCCTGGAGTGCACCACGACGTCGAGCACGCCCGGCTGGACGCTGGAGAAGACGTCCGACCCGGCCTCGGGCGCGACGGTCGCCTCCGGCGGGACGATCACCTACACGCTGACCGCCACCAACACCTCGAGTGTCCCGGTGACCGGCGCCACCGCGGTCGACGACCTGTCCGGAGTGCTCGCCGGCGCGGACGTCACCGCGACCAGCGACGAGCTCACCCGGGACGGCACGACCCTCACCTGGGCCGTCCCGACGCTGGCCCCCGGCCAGACCCGCACCGTGACCTACACCGCGCGGGTGCGCGCCGACGGCGCCGTGATCACCAACGGCGTCACCCCGCACGGCGAGGGCGGCACCTGCGGCACGGGATGCTCCACCGTCGCCTACAGCCCGCAGTGGTCGCTGGCGAAGACCACGGACGCCACCACCGTGGTGAGCCCGGGCGACACCGTGCACTACACGCTCACCGTGACCAACACCGGCCCGGTCGCCGTCGCCGGCGCGACGGTCACCGACGACGTCTCCGCCCTGGTCGACGACGCCGATCTCGGCAGCCTCCCGTCCGGGCTGACCCGGTCCGGGACCACCCTCACCTGGGCGGTGCCGGACGTGCCGGTCGGCGGCACCGCCTCGGTCACCTACGCCGCGCGGGTGCACGACGACGCCCTCGGCGCCACCCTGCTCAACACCGCGGAGGCCGCTTCCACCGGGGGGAGCTGCGCCACGTGTACTACGACGCAGTACACGCCGTCCTGGACCCTGGCGAAGGCCAGTAGCGCCGGACCGGGTGCCACCGTCACCCCCGGCGCCACGCTCGACTACACGCTCACCGTCACCAACACCGGTCCGTTCGCGCTCACCGGCGCCCGCGTCACCGACGACCTGTCCGACGTGCTCGACGACGCCGACCTCCCGGCGGTGCCCGCCGGCGCGACGCTGACCGGCACCACCCTGGACTGGGCGGTGCCCGAGGTCGCCCCCGGCGCCACGGCGACGCTGGCCTACCGCGTGGTCGTGAAGGCCGGCGCGGACGGCGTCCGGCTGGCCAACACGGCCGCCCCGGACAGCGTCGGCGGCACCTGTCCCGACACCTGCGCCACCGTCGCGCACACCCCGTCCTGGACGCTGGAGAAGTCCTCCGACCCGGCGACGGGGGCGACGGTGGCGCCCGGTGACGTGATCACCTACACGCTGACCGCCACCAACACCTCCCAGGCGGAGATCCGTGGAGCGCTCGCGGTGGACGACCTGTCCGGGGTCCTGCCGCACGCGGTGGTCTCGGCCACCGCCGACGGTCTCGACCTCTCAGGCACCACGCTGACCTGGGCCATCCCGACCCTCGCCCCCGGCGAGCACGCGAGCGTCACCTACACAGCCACCGTGAAGACGGGCGCCGACGGCGTGACCGTGGTGAACTCGGTGGTGCCCGTGGGAGCAGGCGGACGCTGCACCGGCGGGTGCGCGACCACCCAGTCGACCGGCGCGTGGACGCTCTCCAAGAGCGCGGACGCGGGCGCCCAGGTGCTGCCCGGGCAGGCGATCCACTACACGCTGACCCTCACCAACACCGGCCCGGTCACGGTGTCCGGCGCCGTCGTGGCCGACGACCTGTCCGACGTGCTGGACGACGCCCTGGTGGGCGACCTCGGCGCGGGGCTCTCCCGTACCGGCACCACCCTGCTGTGGGCCGTCCCCGACGTGCCGGTCGGCGGCACGGTGTCGGTCGGCTACACCGCCACCGTGGCCGCCGGATCCTCCGGCGCGACGCTCACCAACACGGCCGCCCCGGTGACCAGCGGTGGGCGCTGCGACAGCTGCACCACCACGCAGGCCACCCCGGCCTGGACGCTGGCCAAGACCTCGACCCCGGCCGACGGCGCCACCGTCGCCCCGGGTGACACCCTCACCTACACGCTCACGGTGACCAACACCGGCGCAGCACCGCTGACCGGCGCCGAGGCGTCCGACGACCTGTCCGGTCTCGTCGGGCACGCCACTCTGGGCGCGCTGCCGGCCGGCCTCGTCCGCACCGGCGACACCCTCACCTGGTCGGTGCCGGAGGTGCCGGTCGGCGGAACGGCGTCCGTCACCTACACCGCCGTCGTGGACGCGGGCGCGACCGGCGCCACCCTGGCCAACAGCGCGTCCCCGGCCACCACCGGCGGCTCGTGCGCCGGCGCCTGCACCACCGTCGCCCACACCGGCGCCTGGACGCTCGCCAAGTCGAGCACCCCCGGCAACGGCGCGATCGTCGAGCCCGGTGACACCATCACCTGGACCCTCACCGCCACCAACACCTCCGGCGCGGTTGTGTCGGGCGCCTTCGCCCGCGACGACCTGTCGGGCGTGGTCGACGACGCCACGGTGTCGTTCAGCTCCCCGCAGCTCACGCTGCTGGGCGACACCCTCACCTGGTCGATCCCCGAACTCGCGCCCGGCGCGTCCGCGTCGGTGAGCTACACCGCCGTGGTGACCGCGGACGGCGCAACGATCACCAACACCGTCGCCCCGGTGGGCGACGCCGGCGCGTGCACCAGCTGCTCCACCACCCAGTACACGCCGTCGTGGACGCTGGCGAAGACCTCCGACCCGGCGTCCGGCGCGGTCGTCGCACCCGGCAGCACGGTCGGCTACACGCTCTCCGTGACGAACACCGGCCCGGCCCCGCTGAACGGTGCGATCGTGTCCGACGACGTCTCCGACGTGGTGGACGAGGCCACTCTCGGCACCCTGCCCGACGGGCTGAGCCGGGACGGCGACACGCTCACCTGGGCGGTGCCCGCGGTGGCTCCGGGAGCGACGGCGAGCGTCACGTACACCGCGACGGTCACCGTGGCGGGGGCGACCCTGCGCAACACCGCGACCCCGGCCTCGACCGGCGGAACCTGCCCCGACGGGTGCTCCACGACCACCTACACGCCGTCGTGGACGCTGGCGAAGTCGTCGCCGCTGGACGGCGCGACCGTCGCCCCGGGTGACACGGTGGCCTACACGTTGACGGTGACGAACACGGGTCCGGCGGTGTTGCAGGGGGCGTCGGTGAGTGATGACTTGTCCGATGTGCTGGATGACGCCGAGCTGGGTGTGTTGCCGGCCGGTGCTTCGGTGGCGGGTTCGACGCTGACCTGGGCGGTGCCGGACGTGGCGCCGGGTGCGTCGGTGTCGCTGGACTACTCCGCGACGGTGAGGCCGGATGCGCTGGGCGTGAGCCTGCGGAACACGGCGTCCCCCTCGTCGGTGGGTGGGTCGTGCGCGGGTTCGTGCGCGACGCTCACCCACACTCCGGCGTGGACGTTGTCGAAGTCGTCGGATGCGCCGGCGGTCGTGGTGCCGGGTGATGTGATCACCTACACGCTGACCGCGGTGAACACCTCCGATGGTGTGGTGGCTGGTGCGTCGGCTTCTGATGACCTGTCGGATGTGCTGGACGATGCGACGCTGGGTGCGTTGCCGGCGGGTGTGAGCCTGGAGGGTGGGACGCTGACGTGGGCGATCCCGACCCTGGCCGCGCACGAGACGGCATCGGTGTCGTATCCGGTGACGGTGACTGCTGATGGTGCGACGATCACCAACACGGTGTCCCCGGTGGGTGTGGGTGGGTCCTGCGCGACCTGCACGACCACGTCCCACTCGGTGGCCTGGACGCTGGCCAAGACCAGCGACCGCGGCCCGGCGGCCCTGCTCCAGCCCGGCGACGTGATCACCTACACGCTGACGGTGACCAACACCGGCCCGGTCGTGCTGAGCGGTGCGACGGTGTCCGACGACGTCTCCGACGTGGTGGACGACGCCACCCTGGGCGCGTTGCCGGCCGGGCTCACCCGGGACGGCGACGCGCTGGCCTGGGCGGTCCCCGACGTGCCGGTCGGCGGCAGCGCCACCGTCACCTACACCGCGACCGTGACCGCCGCCGGTGCGCGGGTGACGAACACCGCCTCCCCGACCTCCGCCGGCGGCACGTGCCCCGACGGGTGCAGCACCACGGCCTACACGCCGTCGTGGACGCTGCAGAAGACCTCGGACGCCGCTCCGGGCGCCGTGGTGTCGCCGGGCGACGTGATCACCTACACGCTCACGGTCACCAACCGGGCGTGGACGGCGCTCACCGGCGCGGCCGTCACCGACGACCTCTCCGGCGTCCTCGACCACGCGTCCCTCGTCGCCGTGCCCGAGGGCGGCACGCTCGACGGCACCACGCTCACCTGGGCGGTGCCGGAGATCGCTCCGGGCGCCACCGCCCAGCTCACCTACCAGGTGCGGGTGGCCGACGACGCCCGGGGCGTCACGCTGCACAACCAGGCCGTTCCCGCCGGCGTCGGTGGCACCTGTGTCGTGGACGGCTGCGAGACCACCGCCTACACCGCGGCCTGGACGCTGGCCAAGTCCAGCGACCCCGGCAGCGGCGCCACCGTCGTGCCCGGTGACGTGATCACCTACACGCTCACCGTCACCAACACCGGCCCGGTGGTGGTCACCGGTGCGATCGTCCACGACGACATGTCCGACCTGCTCGACGACGCCGCCCTGACCGGCGCCCTGCCCGAGGGTGCCGCCCTCGACGGCGACCAGCTCACCTGGTCGGTGCCCGACGTGCCGGTCGGCGGCACCGCCGAGCTCCGCTACTCGGTGGTCGTCTCCGACGACGCGTTCGGCAGCACGCTCGCCAACGCTGCCCGGGGCGAGGGCGCCGGCGCCGTCGCGTGCGCGGCCGGGCTCGACGGCCTCCAGCCCGGGGCGAACGACTGCCTCACCGAGCACTTCAGCCCGGCCTGGTCGCTGTCGAAGACGTCCGACCCGGTGGCCGGCAGCACCGTGGTGCCCGGCAGCGACGTCACCTACACCCTGCGCGTGCGCAACACCTCGCGCGCCGTGGTGACCGGGGCCACCGTGACCGACGACCTCACCGACGTGCTCGCCTGGGCTGTGCTCGGCGGACTGCCCGACGGGGCGACCCTGAACGGCACCGTGCTCACCTGGGCGGTCCCGACGCTCCAGCCGGGTGAGGAGGCGACCCTCGCCTACACCGTCACCGTCGACGAGGACGCCTACAACGCCTCGTTCACCAACACCGCCGTCCCGGGCGCGGGCGGCTCCTGCCCCGAGACCTGCACGGCGGCGCTGGTGACCACCCCGGCCGTGGTCGACCCGACCCACGACGACGACGGAGACGGCCACGGCGGGACGAGCGGTGGCGGCCTGGCCTACACCGGTGCCGACCTCGGCGCGCTCGGCGTCGGGCTGGTCGCCCTCGCCGCCGGCGCGGGCCTGCTGGTGGTGGGACGGAAGCGGCGCGAGCAGGAGTGAGCCGACGGCTCAGGCGAGCGCGGCCACCAGGCCGTCCGCCAGGGCCTCGGCCGCCTTCTCGCGGAAGGACGCCGAGCGCAGCAGGCGGGCGTCCCTGGCGTTGCGCATGTTGCCCATCTCGAGCATCACGGCCGTCCGCCTCGACAGGTTGAGGGTGCCGAGGTCGCTGCGCAGGCTGAGCGCGCTGCCCTCTCCGATGTAGGTGGAGCGGGGCATCGGCGTCCCGTTCTCCAGCGCGTGCCGCAGCGTCCTGGCCAGCGCGAGGGACGCCTTCTCGACCGGGGAGCCGCCCGCCATGGTGGTGCTCACGATCACGTGGAACCCACGAGCCCCCGACGCGAAGCTGCCGTCGGCGTGGATCGACACCAGCGCGTCCGCCCGCTCGTCGTTGGCGAGCGTCGATCGCCGGTTCACGCACGGCCCTTCGCCGTGGTCGTCCGGACGGGTCAGCAGCACCCGGGCGCCGCGGGCGCGCAGCGCGGCGGCCAGCGCCTTCGCCTGGGCCCAGTTGTAGGCGTGCTCGGGGTAGCCGTCGTTGGTGGCGGTCCCCGAGGAGTTGCAGGGTTTCGTGCGCCCGTTCCCGCTGGGCACCTCTCGCAGTTCGCGACGCGTCCAGACCCCGTTGTGCCCGGGGTCGATGACGATCACGCGCCCCGCCAACGGCGCCTCCGGCGTCGCGTGCTGCGACCCCGGGGAGGGCTCGGTGGCGGTGGCCGGGGCCACGGCGGTGGCGGTGGCGGGGGAGGCGCCGGACACCGCGGACACCGGGGTCGGCGTCACCCCGGCGACGGCCTGGCACCCCACGAGCACGGTCGCGGCCAGGGCGAGCGCCCCTGCCCGGAGCGCCGGGTGCGCGGCCACGCCCTGGGTTCGCACCCGTAGACCATAGCGGTGGGTAAGGGGTGGGTGGCCCCGCCGACCTGGTGCGGGGTGCGACAGTTGCAGCACCGGCCGTGGGGCCGGAGGACGGGAGCCGCCATGGCAGAGGAGTTCCGCCACGACCGCGAGGCGAATCGCTACGAGGTGCTCATCGACGGCCGCGCGGTCGGGGAGGCGCACTACGAACTGACTGGCGACGTGGCAGCCTTCGACCACACCGAAGTCCTGCCGGAGGTCGGCGGACGGGGCGTCGCCGGACGGCTCGTCCGGTACGCGATGGACGACGTGCGCGCCGCGGGCCGGTGGCGCGTCCGCGCGGTCTGCCCGTACGTGGTGCACTGGTTCGACCGGAACCCCGGCTACGCCGACCTGCTCGCCTGACGGCGGGAGGGTACACCCGCACCGGTGAAATCCCGAGGGCAGCCCCACCCGTCGTGCGGTGGCAATCCTCTGACCTTGCCGACCTCGTCGATCCCGCCGAGGATGAGTGCTCGACAGGTGGGAACGCACCCCCGGCAGGACGCGTGGTGGAGTGGCCGACGTGAACTGGAGCACGTCGCGGCCGCCCCGTCCGGTGGGCACGGGGTTGCGTGAGTGGTGAATTGAGGTGCGCTTTTCGCGCACGGGAGTCCCGGGGTCCAACCGGCGGCCGTCACCCCTCCCGGCTTGTCAGGCGCCGGAAGGCCCCAGCCGAGACGGCGCCTGACAAGCCGGTGAGCCACCGCCGCGGCCCACCTGCCCGAGGCCCGATGCCGGCCTCCTGATACCGCGGTGGGGCGAGAACACTTGCCCAGTGCGGGCACGCGGGCCGGGGAGCACGCTGGTGACGACGAGCCCGTGGGGGCTCGGGAGGGATCGGCCGCCATGTCCGAAGCAGTGGTGCAGAAGAACTCCCCGTTCGGGGTCCCGTGGGCGAGCGCTATCGGGTTCGCCGTCGTCGTCCTGGTCTTCCTCGGCCTGTCACTGGCCACGTTCGACCCGCGGGTGAGCACCGTCACCTGGGTCATCCGGATCACCGGCACCGTCGCCTGGGTGGTGTTCGCCCTGCTGCTGGGCTATCGCGACATCGTCGCCAAGAAGGGCGACGGACCCCAGGACATCGACCGGGTGGCCTTCGACCGCTGGTCGTGGGTCCACGCGACCGCCGGCTGCATGTTCGGCCTGTGGGGCGTACCCCTGCTGCTGGTCGCGGTCATCACGATCGCCTGGGAGTTCTTCGAGAAGTACGTGCCGGGCTTCGGGGAGAACGAGATCCTCGCGAACCGGATCGTCGACGTGCTCGGCGCCTGGATCGGCTGGACCGTCGTGGCGGTGGTCATCGCGCTCATCGAGGCCGACCAGGTGCCGTTCCTGTGGCCCCTCGCCGACGCGTGGGTCCGCAACCTCTGACCCGCCGAGCGCCGGTTCCCGGCCGTGCGCGTCAGGCGGGGACGGCGGAGAGCAGGCGCTGCTTGTCGGCGGCCGGCAGGAAAGACGCCTCGATGCTGTTGCGCGCCAGCGTGGCCACCTGGTCGGGCGTCAGGCCGAACGCGTCGGTGACCGCGGCGATGTTGTCGTCGAGGTAGCCCCCGAAGTAGGCCGGGTCGTCGGAGTTCACGCAGGCCACCAGCCCCGCGTCCAGCATTGCCGGGAGCGGGTGCGTGGACAGTTCGCCGACGGCGCGCAGGCGCACGTTCGACAGTGGGCAGACGGTGAGCGGGATGCGCCGCTCGGCGAGGTGGCGCACGAGCCGCGGGTCCGACATCGCCCGGATCCCGTGGTCCACCCGCTCGACCCGCAGGTGCTCCAGCACCTCCCACACGGAGTCCGGCCCGCCCTCCTCGCCGGCGTGGGCGACCGTGTGCAGGCCGTCGGCCCTGGCCTGCGCGTACAGGTCGGCGAACGGCGCGGCGGGGAACCCGATCTCGGAGGAGCACAGGCCCACGCCCAGCAGGTCCACCCCGGTCGCGATCGCCTCGGCGTAGCTGCGGGCCGCGTCCTCTGCGGGCAGGTGGCGGAGGAAGGTCAGGATCAGCCCGGCGCTCACGCCGTGGTCGGCCTCCGCGCGCCCGAGGGCGTCCGCCACCCCGGACAGCACGACCGGCGCCGGCACGCCACGCGCCGTGTGCGCCTGGAGGTCGCAGAACACCTCTGCACGCACCACGCCGGCCCGCGCGGCGCGGGCGAGGTAGGCGTCGGTCAGCTCGGCGAAGTCGGCCTCGGTGCGCAGCACCGCCATGTTCGCGTAGTACAGGTCGAGGAAGTCCTGGAGGCACCCGTAGGAGTAGCGCCCGCGCAGGTCGTCCGGGTCCCGCCAGGGCAGCGCAACCCGGTTGCGCTCGGCCAGCTCGAACACCATCTCCGGCTCGAGCGTGCCCTCGAGGTGGAGGTGCAGTTCGGCGAACGGGAGCATCGGTGGGCCCTCCTGTGGTCGGTTGGCGGCGATGCTACTCACGTTCGGCGCAGTTCGAGGCCCAGATGCTCGGCGTCCAGCTGGGACAGCGCCGCATCGAGCATGCCGGAGGGGTAGTTGCCGATGTCCCGCAGGGCCAGCAGCTCTTCCCGCTGGACGGCGACCAGGTCCAGGCGTAGCGCGCGCAGCGGCGCCAGGCGTTCCCGGGCTGCGGCTCCCCGCGGGGGCTCGGGACGGACGTCAACCCAGGTGTGCCTCCGGCAGGTTGGCCAGGGCGAGGCGAACCTGCTCGGCGTGCCGCCAGGACATCGGCGGCATCGCGTCGACGGCGAAGAAGGCGGTCTCGGACGCCTCGCCGTCGGCGGGGAACGGGTCGCCGTCCACCCAGCGGCAGCGGAACACGTGGTCGATGTACTGGGTCTCGTCGCCGTTGTCGTAGACGATCACGTCGCTCACTCCCAGCCACACCAGCCGCTCCACCTCTGCGGTCACCGCTGTCTCCTCGGCCACCTCGCGGACGGCGGTCAGCCTCGGGTGCTCACCGGGGTCGACGATGCCCGCGACGGGCGTCCACTCGCCGTTGTCCGCGCGGCGCACGAGGAGCACCTCCTCGCCGCGGGCGCCCTCGCGGACGACGACGGCGGTCGCTCCGGACAGCCACAGGCGCGTGGTTCCCACCTTCTCGCGCAGGGCGAGGATGAACTCGGGTGTCGGCACCCGACGAGCTTACGGCCGTGCGCCTCCGGCGGGCCGCCCCGCGCTCAGTGGATGGCGTGCGGTGCGGCGGCGTCCGCCGGCTTGCGCAGGAAGAACGTGGCCGCGATGCCGATCAGCCACAGGCCCGCGACGCTGAGGAAGGCGGTCCGCGCGCCGGCGGCGAGCGCTTCTGCGGACGTGGTGCCGAGCGGCTGGCGGGCCGCCACCGTGGACATCACCGTGACGAACAGCGCGGTGCCGGCGGCACCGGCGACCTGCTGGACGGTGCCGACCATCGCCGAGCCGTGCCCGTACAGGTGGGGCGGCAGCGCGCCCAGCGAGATCGTGAACAGCGGGGTGAACATGAACGCCAGGCCGAGACTGAGGCAGAGGTGGGCGATGAGCAGGAACCACCACGGGGTGGCCACCGACACCTGGGCGAACAGGACCAGGGCGGCGAGGGCTGCCAGCGAGCCGGGGACGGTGAGCCAGCGGGGCCCGACGCGGTCGTAGAGCCGTCCCACGACCGGGCCGAGGAGGCCGGTGAGCAGCGCGCCGGGCAGCAGGAGCAGCCCGACGGACAGGGGCTCGGCGTGCAGGACCTGCTGCAGGATCAGCGGCAGGGCGATGATCGTGCCGAACATCACCGCCATGGCGATCGCCATCACGCCCAGCGCGGTGGTGAAGATCGGGTGGGTGAAGGTGCGCAGGTCGAGCAGTGCCGCGTCCGTGCGCTGGAGCACGAGCTGGCGCCACACGAACAGGCCCAGCGAGGCCGTGCCGACGGCGAGCGCCAGCTCCAGCGTCCACCCTGCCGTCGGGCTGCCGACGAGGCTCAGCCCGTAGACGAGCCCCCCGAAGCCCAGCGCGGCGAGCGGGACGCTCAGCCCGTCCAGCTTCACCGGGTCGGGCTCGTTCAGGGTGGGCACGAGCCGCATGCCCACGAAGAGGATGGAGAGGGCGATCGGCAGCACGAGGACGAAGACGAACCGCCACGGCAGGAACTGGAGGATCAGCCCGGACATCGTCGGGCCCACCGCGGGCGCGGCGGAGATCACCAGGCTGATCGTGCCCATCACCCGCCCGCGTCGGGAGGCCGGGACGAGCTCCATCACAGTCGTCATCAGCAGCGGCATCATGATCGCCGTGCCGCTGGCCTGCACCAGGCGACCGGCGAGGAGGCTGGGGAAGGCCCAGCCGAGGGCGGCGATCAGGGTGCCGGCGCTGAACAGCGACATCGCGAGCGTGAAGACGGCGCGCGCGGACAGCCGTCGCATGACCCAGCCGGTGATCGGGATGACCACGGCCATGGTGAGCATGAACCCGGTGGTGAGCCACTGCGCGGTGCGTTCGTCGATGGCGAGGTCGGTCATGATCCGCGAGAGCGCCACGTTCATCGCCGTCTCGTTGAGGATCACCACGAACGCGCCGATGAGCAGGACGGCCAGGACGCGCACCGCCCCGTCCGGCAGCCGGTCGGACTGCACGTCGGGCAGGGAGTCTCTGGTGGCGGTCATGGTTCGGCCTCCGGGTCGCGA
>Ga0102832_1000697_pt1 | contig 40659 bp, 35 predicted proteins | sample EBPBio282013_DNA_FD_88942 | JGI IMG/M metagenome (GOLD analysis project Ga0102832, IMG submission 88942) | Wastewater treatment Type I Accumulibacter community from EBPR Bioreactor in Madison, WI, USA - Reactor 2_5/28/2013_ DNA (Illumina Assembly) | ecosystem: Engineered > Bioreactor > EBPR >... | reverse complement strand
CTCGCGCGACTGTGCGGCGAGCTGCTGCTCTCGGCGGAGGCTTCGGCCAACCTGGCCATCCTGCGGACACCGCCGGGTGCCGCCCAGTTCTTCGCCTCGGCGATCGACAAGGTCGGCTGGGCGGCCGTTCTCGGTACGATCGCCGGCGACGACACCGTGATGGTGATCACCCGGGATCCGGCCGGCGGCCAGGCGATGGCCGATGCCCTGCTCGGCCTCCACCCGACCGGCCCACGTTCGACACTGGAGGAGTAGCCATGGACGCATCGCACGCCGAGGGCCGCCTGTGGGGCGGTCGGTTCGCGGGCGGCCCCGCCGAGGCGATGTTCGCGCTCAGCCAGTCGACCCAATTCGACTGGCGGCTGGCCCGCCACGACCTGGCCGGCTCCCGCGCCCATGCCCGGGCACTGCACGCCGCCGGGCTGCTGACCGGCGACGAACTGGGCGGGATGCTGGCCGGGCTCGACCGGCTGGAGGCCGACGTGGTGTCCGGAGCCTTCCTCCCGGCGAGCACCGATGAGGACGTCCACGGTGCCCTGGAGCGAGGTCTCATCGAGCGGGTCGGCGCCGATCTCGGAGGCCGGCTACGGGCGGGACGTTCCCGCAACGACCAGATCGCCACCCTGATCCGGCTCTACCTGCGCGAGGCCAACCAGGTGCTGGCCGCCGACGTCGCCGCGGTGATCGGGGCGCTGGCCGGACAGGCGGAGGCGCACCTCGGCGCGATCATGCCGGGCCGCACGCATCTGCAGCACGCCCAGCCCGTCCTGCTCAGCCATCATCTGCTGGCCCATGCCTGGCCGCTGGTGCGGGATCTGCAGCGGCTCCGCGATCTGGATGCCCGGCTGGCGGTGAGCCCCTATGGCTCGGCCGCGCTGGCCGGCACCTCGTTGGGGCTGGATCCGGAGCTCGTGGCGACCGAGCTGGGGTTCGCCGGCAGCGTCCCGAACTCGATCGACGGCACCGCCGCCCGCGACCTGGTGGCCGAGGAGGCCTACGTGCTGGCCCAGCTCGGGGTGGACGTCTCCCGGCTGGCCGAGGACGTCATCTTGTGGTGCACCCACGAGTTCGGCTTCGCCAGGCTGGACGACGCCTGGTCGACCGGCAGTTCGATCATGCCGCAGAAGAAGAACCCCGACGTCGCCGAACTGGCCCGCGGCAAGGCTGGCCGGCTGATCGGCAACCTCGCCGGGCTGCTGGCCACCTGCAAGGGCCTCCCGCTGGCCTACAACCGTGACCTGCAGGAGGACAAGGAGCCGGTCTTCGACGGGCTGGATCAGCTGGCCGTGCTGTTGCCGGCAGTCGCCGGGATGGTGTCGACGCTCACCTTCGACACCGAGCGGATGGCGGCGCTCGCCCCGCAGGGATTCTCCCTGGCCACCGATGTCGCGGACTGGCTGGTCCGGCGACGGGTGCCGTTCGCGATCGCCCACGACATCGCCGGCGCGGCGGTGCAGTACTGCGAGGCCAACGGTCTGGAGCTGAGCGACCTGACGCCTGCCCAGCTCGCCGAGATCTCGCCGGAGCTCACCGGTGAGGTGCTGGCCGTCCTGACGGTGGCGGGTTCGGTGGCCGCGCGAGCGGCCCGTGGCGGAACCGCCCCGGACGCCGTCCGTGCTCAGCTCGCCGAATTGCGCACCGCGGTGGCGGGGCTGCGGCGGTAGCCGTTCGCGGCTCGTCGCTGCCGTTCTGGAAGCCGCGACCCGCGGGTCACGTCACCCGCGTGGCCCGATCAGGCCCTGTTCGTAGGCGAAGATCACCAGCTGGGCGCGGTCGCGGGCGTCCAGCTTGGTCAGCAGGCGGCTCACGTGGGTCTTCACGGTCGCGTAGCTGACGCAGAGCTGGTCAGCGATCTCGGTATTGGACAGCCCGGTGGCGATGGCCTGGAGCACCTCGATCTCCCGGTCGGTCAGCCGCTCGACCGCCACCGCGCCGGCCGGCGGCGGCACCGGGACGCGCCGCCGGAACTCCTCGATCAGGCGGCGGGTGGCCCGTGGTGCCAGCAGCGACTCGCCGGCGGCCACCACCCGCAGCGCCTCCAGCAGCCGTTCGGGGTCGGTGTCCTTCGGCAGGAACCCGCTGGCGCCGGCCCGGAGCGCCGCGAAGACGTTCTCGTCGTGATCGAAGGTGGTCAGCACCAGCACCCGGGTACCGGCGGTGCCCGGGTCGCCGATGATCCGGCGGGTCGCCTCGAGCCCGTCGATCCCCGGCATCCGGATGTCCATCAGCAGCACGTCGGGGTGATGCAGCCGGGCCAGCGCGACCGCGGCTACGCCGTCAGCGGCCTCACCCACCACCTGGAATCCGGGCTCATGGCGCAGCAGAACAGCCAGGCCGCTGCGGATCAGCGCCTCGTCGTCGGCGATCCCGACTCGGATCATCACTCCTCCTGACCGCGGGGCAGCTCTGCCACCACCTCGTATCCTCCACCTGGCAACGGGCCCAATCGCAGGCTGCCGTTCCAGACCGCGACCCGTTCCCGCATCCCCAGCTGGCCATGACCGTCGCCGACCGGCTCGGCGGAGCTGGCGGGTCCGACGTCGCGAACGCTCAGCCGCACCAGTTCGGGTGCGTAGGCGATCTCCACCCGGGCCGTCCGGGCAGCGGAGTGCCGCAGAACGTTCGTCAGCGACTCCTGCAGCAGCCGGTAGGCGGTCAGGTCCATCGCCGGCGGCAGCGGCCAACTCTGCCCGGTGCGGCTCACCGTCACGGTGAGCCCGGCGGCCGCGAGCCCGCCGACCAGCCCGTCCAGCTCCGCGAGACCCGGGGAGCCACCGAGGTCTTCGGCCGGATCCCGCAAGGCGCCCAGTATCCGGCGGACGTCCTGCAGGGAGGCCCGGCTCCGTTCGGCGATCGCCTGCAGCGCGGCCCTGGCTTCCGCCGGGTCGGTCTCGACCACGCGTGCCCCGACGCCGGCCTGGAGGGCTATCGCGCCCAGGGAGTGGCCCACCACATCGTGCAGTTCGCGGGCGATCCGCAGCCGCTCCGCGGTGACGGCCGACTCGGCAGCGGTCGCCCTGGCCCGCTCTGCCTCGACGACCCGTTCGGCCAGGAGCCCGACGGCGCGGGTGCGGGAGCGCGCCGCGCGGCCCAGTCCGAAAGCGCCTGCGAAGAGCGCCAGGTTGGTGACGGCGACGCCCCAGCCGAAACGATCCGGCGCGAGCGCTGCGATCGCCACCAGCACCAGCGCGCAGTACCCGGCGCCGAGAGCCGCGATCCGGCCCGGACAACCGGCCGCCACGGCGTAGGCCGCCAGGAACAGCGCCGCACCGATGACCGCCGTGCCCTCGCCGAGCGCGAGCAGCGCGACGACCGGGATCGAGCCGGTGACGAGCGTCACCAGTGGCCGGCGGCGCAGCCACGCGTAGGGCAGGGCGGCGGCTGCGAGCAGCGCCAGCCGCCAGCCCAGCGGCAGCGGCCCGGACGAGGTGGCGCCGCTGATCAGGGCGGCGATCAGCAGCACGGCTACCAGCCCCCCGTCGAACACCCAGGGGGAGCGCCGGTCGAACTGCCGCAGTCGCTGCCAGGTGGTGCCCACATGGGCAACCTAGTGGCGCCCAACCCGCGCTACAACGGAAACCGGATTGATCTACGGCATCCGTCTGGAGGATGACGTGGCCGGCTCGGATCCGCCTCGGCAGCCGGCCGAAATCGTCCTGGTGTCCGACGACCCGCGAGGGGCATCCGGTCGACGCTGGGGGCATGCAACAGTTCGCTGAAGTCATCCAACCCGTCGACTCCCCACCTCCCTCCCGCCCGATCGAATGGCCAGGCCCGATCGCAGCCACCCTGATCAGCATCGGTGCCGGCTGGCTCTCGGGCGTGCTCCTCCCGCTCGGCCCCACCACTGCCGCTCACGGAATCGCCCTGATGCTCGGCGGCGCGGCCACCGGCGCGCTGGCCGGGCTGGGCATGCGTTCCCGCTGGGCGATGCTGCTGGCGCCCGCCGCCTATCTGGTGGCACTGGAGGCCGCCCGCGGCACCGACGGCGTACCCAGCGTGGGCGAGCTCAGGCTGGACAGCAGCTATGGGGTACTCGCCTTCCTGCTCGGACGGGTGATCCCGGCCGGGCTCGCGGTGATGCCGATGGTGCTCGCCGCGGACTGGGGCTCCGACCACATCCGCCGTGGCTGCCAGGGTCGCCCCCCGTCCCGGATGATCGCCCCCACCGTCATCCTGGGCGTCGTGGCCGGCCTGCTGGCCTGGCCGGCCAGCACACCAGCGCTCGCCGGGACGGACGGACGTCCGCTCCCCGGTGCGGTGGCGGAACTGGTGCGGGTTCGGCTGGGCGGCCACGACCAGTGGATCCAGGTGCGCGGCGCCAGCCGCGAGCTCCCGATCCTGCTCTACCTCAGCGGCGGGCCGGGCCAGAGCGACCTGGCCTACTCCCGCGTCCTGCTGGACGGGCTGACCCAGGACTTCCTCGTGGTCGGCTGGGACCAACGCGGGGCCGGCAAGTCCTACCCGGCGCTCGATCCGGCTACCCTCACCCTCGACCGGGCGGTCGCCGACGCGGTCGAACTGGCCGAGTTCCTGCGTGACCGCTACGACCAGGATCAGGTTGTGCTGATGGGGGAATCCTGGGGATCGCTGCTCGGCGTGCTGGCGGTGCAGCGTGCGCCGCAGCTCTTCCGGGCCTTCGTCGGCAGCGGTCAGATGGTGAGCGTCCTGGAGACGGACCTGCGGATCTACCACGACCTGCTGGACGCTGCGCAGCGGACCGGCAGCACCGAACTGGCGGCCAGACTGTGGGAATCCGGGCCACCGCCGTACGCCGACCCGCTCGACTACGCCTTCGTGATGGCCCACTACCCGTTGCTGGAGGGCAGCTACCTGCCGCCGGCCGCCTATCGGCAGCGCGGTGAGCGCTCCGGGATCGGCCCGATGGGGATTCTCGGCCAGGAGTACGGCGCCGTGGAGAAGGTCAACGTGCTGCGCGGCCTGCTGGACATGTTCTCCGTGCTGTATCCGCAGTTGCAGGGAGTCGACCTGCGGCGGGACGCGCCGCGGCTGGAGGTGCCCGTGATCGTGCTGGAGGGCAGCAACGAGCTGGCCGCCCGGGTCGAGCCGGCCAGGGAGTGGTTCGACGCGCTCGACGCCCCCCGCAAGGAGTTGCACGCCCTGCCCGATTCGGGACACTCGGTGGCCTTCGAACAGGCCGACGAACTGCGCCGCATCCTGCTCGCCGAGCTTGCGCGCAGCCAGCCCTGACCCACCCTTGCCCGAGCCCCGCCGGGCCTACCAGCCGGGCTCCGGCGCGATGAGCGGGATCCACCGTCCGCCGGAGCGCCGGTAGACCCGCAGCCCTACGGTCTCGGCGACGACCGCCACCGCCTCCGCCATCGTGGTTGCGGCCCGCCAGGCACGGGCGTCCTCGTCGGCGTCGTTCCCGGTGGGCTCCAGGAATCTGACCACCACGCGCGGGACGCCGTCGCCGCGCAGCACCGGCTCGACGTCGACGAAGGCGTCCTCCACCACCCGTGCGTCCGCCACCGCCGCGCGGGCGGCGTCCAGAACTGACTCGGGCAGAACACCGGGGCGGGCATCGAGGATGCCCAGGCTGGCTCGAAACGACGGCACGGTTGCTCCCTTCCCCACGGCGCCCCCACTGTACGAAACGGCACTGACACGACCGGCGCCGACACTGCGTAACGGCGCGACTCTGCCGGGTCCCTCGGCGAGGTTGGCATCCGCTTGGAGGCCGGTGGGCGAGCGGAGCAGGCGACGCCGATAGGCTGGGCGATCATGAACGCGGTACTCGACGAACTCAGCTGGCGGGGCTTCATCGCCCATTCCACCGATCCGGACGCGCTGCGCGCCCGCCTGGACTCCGGGCCGGTCACCTTCTATGTCGGGTTCGACCCCAGCGCGCCGAGCATCCATATGGGCAACCTGGTGCAGCTGATGCTGGCCCGCCTGCTGCAGGCCGCCGGGCACCGTCCGCTGATTCTCGTGGGCGGCTCGACCGGGCTCATCGGCGATCCCAAGCAGACATCGGAGCGGAACCTCAACCCAACCGAACTGGTCCATGAATGGGTGGAGCGGATCCACGCCCAGGTGTCGAAGTTCGTCAGCTTCGACGGCTCGAACGGTGCCACTGTCGTCAACAACTACGACTGGACGGCCGGGCTCTCCACCCTCGACTTCCTGCGCGACATCGGCAAGCACTTCAGCGTCAACCGGATGCTTGATCGCGACGTGGTGAAGCGACGGCTGGAGTCCGGGATCTCGTACACCGAGTTCTCCTACGTGCTGCTGCAGTCGCTGGACTACCTGGAATTGCATCGGCAGTACGGCTGCGAACTGCAGACCGGAGGCTCCGACCAGTGGGGCAACATCACCGCCGGTGTCGAGCTGGTCCGTCGTGCCGAAGGCACCCGGGTGCACGCCATGGCGACCCCGCTGCTGACCAAGGCGGACGGCACGAAGTTCGGTAAGACCGAGTCCGGCACGGTCTGGCTCGATCCGGCGATGACCTCGCCCTACGCCTTCCACCAGTTCTTCCTCAACGCCGAAGACAGCCAGGTGGGCAGCTACCTCAAGATCTTCACGACGCGCAGCGCGGCGGAGATCGCCGACCTGGAACGCCAGACCGTCGAGTCTCCGCACCTGCGCGCGGCCCAGCGGGCCCTGGCCGACGACATCACCGACCTCGTGCACTCGGGCGCAGAGCGACAGGCCGCGACAGCGGCCGCCGGTGCCATCTTCGGACGCGGCGAGCTCGCCGAGCTGGACGCCGCCACGCTCGCGGCCGTCGCGAAGGAACTGGACGCCGGTGCGATGCCGGCCGGCGCCGACCCGCCCAGCGTCGTGGACGTCCTGTTGGCGAGCGGGGTGGTGGAGAGCAAGGGCGCTGCCCGGCGGGCGATCGCGGAGGGCGGTGCCTACCTCAACAACCAGCGCGTGACCGATCCGAACGCGGTGGTGACGGCCGGCGACCTCCTGGCGGGGGAGTACCTGATCGTGCGTCGTGGGAAGCGGACAGTGGGCGCCGTCCAGGTGCTTCGCTGACCCGCGATTCGGGCGCCTCCGGGCGGTGTGCCGAGGCGACACGCCCGGGCGTCCGGCCGATTTGACCCCACCAGGCCAACCCCGTAATGTTCTGCGAGCGCTGCCGGTGACACGGACGGGTCGGAAGAGATTCCGATGAGGACGGATCGGAGCGCCGAACCCACCAAGATCAGCACGGATACGGTGTGCCTCCATGCCAGGAGCCATCAAGATCCGGGGGCTTGTTGCGGCCGGGGGAGCAGCGAGGAGCTCAGTTTGACACTGGGAACCGAGCGAACTAAAGTAAGACGAGTTGCCCCAAGCGGCGGTGAAAGCCAAAGCGAGGTGTGCACCCGAAACTTGAGAACTCAACAGCGTGCTTAAAGTCAATGCACAATAAAGGCACTTTTAAAGTGCCAAATCAACCCCGTCACAGGGCGTGCGAGACGAAAGTCGAACACGCAGCGTCCGATTAAGGACACTGGACGGATTCCTTTGATTATTGAGCAGATTCAGCAATGAGTCTGCGTCAGTATCGAACTGAAGTTGACGGTGACTGGGCCTTACAGCCCGCAACCGAACATTTTCAACGGAGAGTTTGATCCTGGCTCAGGACGAACGCTGGCGGCGTGCTTAACACATGCAAGTCGAACGGTGAAGGGAGCTTGCTCCTGGATCAGTGGCGAACGGGTGAGTAACACGTGAGCAACCTACCCTTGACTCTGGGATAACAGTTGGAAACAGCTGCTAATACCGGATACGACCCCGGCAGGCATCTGCTGGGGTGGAAAGCTCCGACGGTCAAGGATGGGCTCGCGGCCTATCAGCTTGTTGGTGAGGTAACGGCTCACCAAGGCGACGACGGGTAGCCGGCCTGAGAGGGCGACCGGCCACACTGGGACTGAGACACGGCCCAGACTCCTACGGGAGGCAGCAGTGGGGAATATTGCACAATGGGCGAAAGCCTGATGCAGCAACGCCGCGTGCGGGATGACGGCCTTCGGGTTGTAAACCGCTTTCAGCAGGGACGAAGTGAAAATGACGGTACCTGCAGAAGAAGCACCGGCTAACTACGTGCCAGCAGCCGCGGTGATACGTAGGGTGCGAGCGTTGTCCGGAATTATTGGGCGTAAAGAGCTTGTAGGCGGTCTGTTGCGTCGGAAGTGAAAACTCAGGGCTTAACCCTGAGCCTGCTTTCGATACGGGCAGACTTGAGGGATGTAGGGGAGAACGGAATTCCTGGTGGAGCGGTGGAATGCGCAGATATCAGGAGGAACACCAGTGGCGAAGGCGGTTCTCTGGACATTTCCTGACGCTGAGAAGCGAAAGCGTGGGGAGCAAACAGGCTTAGATACCCTGGTAGTCCACGCCGTAAACGGTGGGCACTAGGTGTGGGACCCATTCCACGGGTTCCGTGCCGAAGCTAACGCATTAAGTGCCCCGCCTGGGGAGTACGGCCGCAAGGCTAAAACTCAAAGGAATTGACGGGGGCCCGCACAAGCGGCGGAGCATGCGGATTAATTCGATGCAACGCGAAGAACCTTACCTGGGTTTGACATATACCGGAAACATCTGGAGACAGGTGCCCCGCAAGGTCGGTATACAGGTGGTGCATGGCTGTCGTCAGCTCGTGTCGTGAGATGTTGGGTTAAGTCCCGCAACGAGCGCAACCCTCGTTCTATGTTGCCAGCGGTTCGGCCGGGAACTCATAGAAGACTGCCGGGGTCAACTCGGAGGAAGGTGGGGATGACGTCAAGTCATCATGCCCCTTATGTCCAGGGCTTCACGCATGCTACAATGGCTGGTACAAAGGGCTGCAATACCGCAAGGTGGAGCGAATCCCATAAAGCCAGTCTCAGTTCGGATTGGGGTCTGCAACTCGACCCCATGAAGTCGGAGTCGCTAGTAATCGCAGATCAGCAACGCTGCGGTGAATACGTTCCCGGGCCTTGTACACACCGCCCGTCAAGTCATGAAAGTCGGTAACACCCGAAGCCGGTGGCCTAACCCTTGTGGAGGGAGCCGTCGAAGGTGGGACCGGTAATTAGGACTAAGTCGTAACAAGGTAGCCGTACCGGAAGGTGCGGCTGGATCACCTCCTTTCTAAGGAGCCCATTGGCAGGCTTAATCAACCTGTCCAGCGCTTCCGTTCCATCGCAAACGTCGGTGGCGGAAGCAGGCACCGAAGTGGAACATTGACCATTAAGTAGAGCCACCCTGGCTCTCGTCAGTACAACCGCCGGTTCGCCGGCGGAGTGGAACCTCGTGACCAGGAGCGATACCCAAAGCACGCTGTTGGGCCCTGAAGGGTCGGTTGCCTTGCAACTACCTCTTCTGCGGACCAGCTGTCGACGGCCCCCGTGCCGGCGACCCTGGGCCCGCCCGTTACTTGAGAACTGCACAGTGGACGCGAGCATCTTTGTAGTGAAATAACAAGCTACTAAGGGCAGTCGGTGGATGCCTAGGCACCAAGAGCCGATGAAGGACGTTGTAACCTGCGATAAGCCCCGGGGAGCTGGTAAACGAGCTTCGATCCGGGGATCTCCGAATAGGGAAACCTCGAAAGAAACCGGAGTAATGTCCGGCGACCTCTACCTGAACACATAGGGTAGTTGGAGGGAACGTGGGGAAGTGAAACATCTCAGTACCCACAGGAAAAGAAAACAACCGTGATTCCGTAAGTAGTGGCGAGCGAACGCGGAAGAGGCCAAACCCAATGTGTGTGATAGCTGACAGGCGTTGCATGTTGGGTGTTGTGGGGCCGTTCAGACCGGGCTGTCATCCGGTCAGGGAGTAAGAAAAGATCAATGAAGTCGAAGGACTCTGGGAAGTTCCGGCACAGAAGGTAATACCCCTGTAGACGTAAGTTGATCTCTCCCGAGCGTCACCCCAAGTAATGCGGAACCCCTGAAATTCCGCATGAATCTGGCGGGACCACCCGTTAAGCCTAAATACTCCTTGGTGACCGATAGCGGACAAGTACCGTGAGGGAAAGGTGAAAAGTACCCCGGGAGGGGAGTGAAATAGTACCTGAAACCGATTGCCTACAATCCGTCGGAGCCTGCAAGGGTGACGGCGTGCCTTTTGAAGAATGAGCCTGCGAGTTAGTGGTACGTGGCGAGGTTAACCCGTGTGGGGAAGCCGTAGCGAAAGCAAGTCCGAATAGGGCGATTTAGTCGCGTGCTCTAGACCCGAAGCGTAGTGATCTATCCATGGCCAGGGTGAAGCGACGGTAAGACGTCGTGGAGGCCCGAACCCACTTGGGTTGAAAACCGAGGGGATGAGCTGTGGATAGGGGTGAAAGGCCAATCAAACTACGTGATAGCTGGTTCTCCCCGAAATGCATATAGGTGCAGCGTCGCGTGTTTCTTACCGGAGGTAGAGCACTGGATGGTCTAGGGGGCCCACAAGCTTACCGAAATCAGCCAAACTCCGAATGCCGGTAAGTGAGAGCGCGGCAGTGAGACTGTGGGGGATAAGCTTCATAGTCGAGAGGGAAACAGCCCAGAACACCAGCTAAGGCCCCTAAGAGATTGCTAAGTGGAAAAGGATGTGGAGTTGCACAGACAACCAGGAGGTTGGCTTGGAAGCAGCCACCCTTGAAAGAGTGCGTAATAGCTCACTGGTCAAGTGATTCTGCGCCGACAATTTAGCGGGGCTCAAGCAATCCGCCGAAGCTGTGTCATTCGCGTGATAACCAGGCCCTCGTGGTCCAGGTGCGCGGATGGGTAGGGGAGCGTCGTGTGCGCTGTGAAGCGGCGGGGTAACCCAGCCGTGGAGAGCACACGAGTGAGAATGCAGGCATGAGTAGCGAATGACGGGTGAGAAACCCGTCCGCCGAATATCCAAGGGTTCCAGGGTCAAGCTAATCTGCCCTGGGTAAGTCGGGACCTAAGGCGAGGCCGACAGGCGTAGTCGATGGACAACGGGTTGATATTCCCGTACCCGCGAAACAACGATCCTGCCGAACCAGTCAATGCTAAACACGCAAGATCACGCGGCGGACTTCGGTCCAAGCGTGGTTGAGTCTGTGACCCAAGACTGCATTAGGCAAGCTGCGGAGGGACGCAGGAAGGTAGCCCAACCCGGGCGATGGTAGTCCCGGGCTAAGTGCGTAGGGCGAGGTGTAGGCAAATCCGCACCTCATTAAGCCTGAGACATGACGGCGAGGAAGTCTTCTGACTTCTGAAGTGGGTGATCCTATGCTGCCTAGAAAATCTTCGTGAGCGAGTTGTCAGCGGCCCGTACCCTAAACCGACACAGGTGGATAGGTAGAGAATACCAAGGCGATCGAGAGAATCGTGGTGAAGGAACTCGGCAAAATACCCCCGTAACTTCGGGATAAGGGGGACCTGATTCGTTAGAGCACTTGCTGTTCGAAGCGATGAGGGTCGCAGAGACCAGGCCCAAGCGACTGTTTACTAAAAACACAGGTCCGTGCCAAGTTGAAAGACGATGTATACGGACTGACTCCTGCCCGGTGCTGGAAGGTTAAGGGGAAGTGTTAGCGCAAGCGAAGCACCGAACTTAAGCCCCAGTAAACGGCGGTGGTAACTATAACCATCCTAAGGTAGCGAAATTCCTTGTCGGGTAAGTTCCGACCTGCACGAATGGCGTAACGACTTCTCCACTGTCTCAACTGCGAACTCGGCGAAATTGCATTACGAGTAAAGATGCTCGTTACGCGCAGCAGGACGGAAAGACCCCGGGACCTTTACTATAGTTTGGTATTGGTGTTCGGTACAGCTTGTGTAGGATAGGTGGGAGACTTTGAAGCAGGGACGCCAGTTCTTGTGGAGTCAACGTTGAAATACCACTCTGGCTGTTCTGGTTATCTAACCTAGGTCCATTATCTGGATCAGGGACAGTGCCTGATGGGTAGTTTGACTGGGGCGGTCGCCTCCCAAAATGTAACGGAGGCGCCCAAAGGTTCCCTCAGCCTGGTTGGCAATCAGGTTTTGAGTGTAAGTGCACAAGGGAGCTTGACTGTGAGAGGGACACCTCAAGCAGGGACGAAAGTCGGGACTAGTGATCTGACGGTGGCACGTGGAAGCGCCGTCACTCAACGGATAAAAGGTACCCCGGGGATAACAGGCTGATCTTGCCCGAGCGTCCATAGCGACGGCATGGTTTGGCACCTCGATGTCGGCTCGTCGCATCCTGGGGCTGGAGTCGGTCCCAAGGGTTGGGCTGTTCGCCCATTAAAGCGGCACGCGAGCTGGGTTTAGAACGTCGTGAGACAGTTCGGTCCCTATCCGCTGCGCGCGTAGGAATCTTGAGAGAGGCTGTCCTTAGTACGAGAGGACCGGGACGGACAAACCTCTGGTGTGCCAGTTGTTCTGCCAAGAGCACGGCTGGTTGGCTACGTTTGGAAGTGATAACCGCTGAAAGCATCTAAGCGGGAAGCACGTCTCAAGATGAGGGTTCCCACAGAGTTAATCTGGTAAGGCCCCCGGAAGACCACCGGGTTGATAGGTCGGATGTGGAAGTGCAGCAATGCATGGAGCTGACCGATACTAATAGGCCGAGGGCTTGTTTCCTACAAAGATGTTACGCGTCCACTGTGCAGCTCTCGAGCAACGGTCGGGAGTTCCTCGGCACCTGCTGAGTGAGCTTCGACAATAACTCCATAGAGTTTCGGTGATCATGGCGAAAGGGAAACGCCCGGCTCCATTCCGAACCCGGAAGCTAAGCCTTTCAGCGCCGATGGTACTGCAGGTGGGAACCTGTGGGAGAGTAGGACGTCGCCGGACATACAAACACCCCCGTGGAGCTTCGGCCCCACGGGGGTGTTGTGCGTTGTGCAAGAGTTGAGCTTTGCGCCGTCGGGGCGCGGAAGGGCAGGATGGTGCGGTGAACGCTCCCACCCCAGATCGAGCTGGCCGCGGCCAGCGTCGCACCAGCGGTGCACCCAGCCAGGGCGGCTCCAAGCCGGCCGGCAAGGGCGGCGCCGGTTCGGACGGCAAGAAGCCGTACACCAGGAGCACGGACTCCAAGGGCGATAAGAAGCCGTACAGCCGTAGCGGTGATTCCCGTGGTGAGCGCCCGTACGCGAAGAGCACCGATGCGCGTGGGGAGAAGAAGCCGTACAGCCGTACCGGTGATTCCCGTGGTGAGCGTCCCTACGCCAAGGGCACCGATGCGCGTGGGGAGAAGAAGCCTTACGGCCGCAGCGATTCCCGTGGTGAGCGTCCCTACGCCAAGAGCGCGGACTCGCGGGGGGAGAAGAAGCCTTACGGCCGCAGCGATGCCCGTGGTGAGCGCCCCTACGCCAAGAGCGCGGACTCGCGGGGGGAGAAGAAGCCCTACGGCCGCAGCGGTGACAGCCGTGGCGAGCGGAAGCCCTATGTTCGTGGCAATGACTCCCGTGATGGTCGTCCGCCGCGCCGTGACGATCGTCCGCCGCGCGAAGCGCCGCGTCCGGGCCTGGCCGCGAAGGCCAACGAACCGGAGACGCCCAAGGGTCTCGACCTGCGGCAGCTACCGCGCGGCGTCCGGGCCGAGCTCCGTGGCCTGACCGCCGAGCTGGCCGAGATCGTCGGCGCGCACCTGCTGATGGCCGGCCAGCTGATCGACGCCGATCCCGAACTGGCCTACGCCCACGCCGAAGCCGCACGGCGGCGGGCCGCACGCCTGCCGATCACCCGTGAGGCGGCGGCCGAGACCGCGTACGCCGCGGGCGACTTCAGCACCGCGTTGACCGAGTTCCGCGCGCTGCGCCGAATGAGCGGCGGCAACGAGTACCTGCCGGCGATGGCCGACTGCGAACGTGCCCTCGGCCGTCACCAGGCCGCGCTCAAGCTGATCAAGGAAGGGCTCGCGTCCGAACCCGAGGCGCCGGCCCAGATCGAGCTGCGCCTGGTCGAGGCCGGCATCCGGGCCGACACCGGCCAGGTCGACGAGGCGCTCCGCCTGCTCAAGAACGAGATCGAGACCATCGGCACCCGTGGCACCAAGCTCGCGCGGGCACGGCTCCGCTACGCCTACGCCGACCTGCTCGAGCGCACCGGCGAGGGCGACCAGGCCGAGCGCTGGTTCGACGCCGTGGTGCGACTCGACCCCGACCAGGAGACCGACGCCGCCGACCGGGCGGCCGCCCTCCGCGGGCTCGTGATCGTCTATGACGACAGCGAGGACGACGTGGTCGAGGACGACGCGGCCGACGAGCAGGACGCGGGGGAGACGACCGCCGAGTGAGCGCCCTGATCGACGGCTACGACGCCGCCTTCTTCGACCTCGACGGCGTGATCTACCTCGGGCCGTTGGCGGTCGACGGAGCCGCGGACGCCCTGGCGGAACTCGGCCGGCGCGACAAGACGGTGATGTTCGTCACGAACAACGCCGCCCGCGCCGCCCAGGTCGTGATCGACCAGCTCACCGGGCTGGGTTTCGCCGCCGACGACCACAACGTGCTGACCAGCGCGCAGGTGGCGACCGCGCAGATGGCCCGCGAGCTGCCCGCCGGGGCGAAGGTGCTGGTCAACGGTAGCGAGAGCCTGGCCGACCTGGTGGCCGAGGTGGGGCTGGTGCCCGTCCAGAACGCCGACGACCACCCGGTGGCCGTCGTCCAGGGCTACGACCCGGCGATGACCTGGCCACGGCTCGACGAGGCCGCGCTGGCCATCCAGGCCGGCGCCACGTGGTACGCGACGAACGACGACGCGTCCCGTCCCACCGAGCGCGGGCTGGTGCCCGGGGCCGGTGGCTCGATCGCGGTGATCGCCGGGGTCGTCAACGCCCGGCCGACGATCTTCGGCAAGCCGTACCGCCCGATGCTGGCCGAGGCGATCCGGCGGACGGCGGCGACGCGTCCGATCTTCGTCGGCGACCGGATCGACACCGACATCGTCGGCGCCTGCAACGCCGGGATCGACTCGCTGCTGGTGTTCACCGGAGCCCACGGCAAGCACGACCTGGTGGCCGCCGGCCCGGGGGAGCGACCCACCCACATCGGCGCCGACGTGCGCGCGCTGCTCGAGCCGATCCGTGGGGTGCAGCTCACCCCGACCTCCGCCACCTGCGAGGGTCAGGTGGCCCGCCTCGACCACGGCACGATCAGCCTGGACGCGGTGCCCGCCGACCACGCCGGGCAGCTGGACGCCCTGTGGGCGATCGCCCGGCTCGCCTGGCAGCACCCCGGCTCCGACAGCACGGACGCCCTTGCCGCACTGGGATTGGTCCGCTGACCCCGACCCGGCCCGGTATCCTTCCCGGGCTGATCGATAGGAGTCCGACATGCCCGCTACCGCCAAGACGAGTTCTGCGACCGACCTCGCGTTGATCGCGGTCTTCGCCGCCCTGATCGCGGCCTTCTCGCTCACCCCGGCGATCCCGATCGGGATCGGGGTGCCGATCACCCTCCAGACGCTCGCCGTCGTGCTGGCCGGCCTCGTGCTCGGCCCGTGGCGCGGGTTCCTGGCCACCGTGCTCTACCTGCTGGTCGGCTTCGCCGGCCTGCCGGTGTTCGCCGGGGGTACGGCTGGGTTCGGAGTGATCTCCCACCCGTCCATCGGCTACCTGCTGGCGTTCCCGGTCGGTGCCCTCGTGGCCGGCGCCCTCGTGCGGGTGTTCGCCGACTGGCGCGGCGCCAAGCAGTACCTCGGGTTCTTCCTGGCCGGGCTGGCCGCCTCGCTGGTGATCCACGCCGCCGGCATCGTCGGGCTCGCGATCGTCGCGAAGATGGGCCTGGTCGGCGCGTTCCTCTACGACCTGGTCTTCTGGCCCGGAGACATCGCCAAGATGTTCGTCGCCTCCGCGATCGCCGTCGCCGTGCACAAGGCGTTCCCGGCGCTCCTCGCGGTGCGCCGTCCCGCCCTGGCCTGACGGTGATCGAGCTCCTCGGCGCGGGCGTCACCGTCAGCCTGCCCGCGTCCGGCACCGTCCGGACGCGGGAGCTGCTGGTGCCGACCACCCTGGAGCTCGCCGAGCGGCGCATCGCCGTGATCGGGGCGAACGGTTCGGGCAAGTCCACGTTCCTGCGCCTGCTGAACGGGCTGACGCTGCCCACCACCGGTCAGGTGCGGGTGGACGGCCTCGACACCGACCGGCAGGGACGCGACGTGCGTCGGCTGGTGGGCTTCGTGTTCACCGATCCGCTCGCCCAGCTCGTCCTGGCCACCCCGGCCGACGACGTCGAGCTGTCCCTGCGGCCCCTGGTGCGCGACCGGGCCGAGCGGCGCGCGGAGGCCCTGCGGCTGCTCGCCGAGCGCGGGCTCGCACACGTCGCCGAACAGAGCGTGTACGACCTGTCCGGGGGTGAGCGCCAACTGGTCGCGCTGACCTCGGTGCTCGCCGCGCGCCCCACCGTGGTCGTCGCCGACGAGCCCACCACGCTGCTCGACCTGCGCAACCGCGACCTGGTGCGGGCCGCCCTCGCGGCGCTCGACCAGCAGGTCATCCTCGCCACCCACGACCTCGAACTCGCGGCCGAGGCCGACCGGGTGCTCGTGGTGGACGCCGGACGCGTCGTGGCCGACGGCGACCCCGCCGAGGCGATCGCCTCCTATGTGCGACTGGTGCGGGCATGAACCTGTTCGGCCTGTACCTCCCCGGCACCTCCTGGCTTCACCGGCTGCCGGTCGGCGCGAAGTACGTGCTGCTGCTCGTGCTCACTGTCCCGGTACTGGTGATCGCGGCGCCGCTGCCCAGCCTGGCCGCGCTGGCCGCGTCCATGCTTCTGCTGCTGAGTACGAGGGTGGGCGTGCGGCCGTCCTGGTCGCTGCCCAGGCCGCTGCTCGTGCTGTTGGCGATCCTGGCCGCCTACCAGGTGGTGGTCGGCCAGCCCGGCCTCGCCGTCGTGGTCACTGCCAACCTCGTCACCGCCGTGTACGCCAGCCGCCTGCTCACCCTGACCACGCCCGGACCGGTGCTGATCGACGCGTTGGTCGCCGGCCTGCGTCCGCTGCGGGTCGTCGGCGTCGACCCCGAACGGGTCGGTCTGGCGGTGGCGATCATGGTGCGGTCGGTGCCACTCCTGCTCGACACGTTCGAGCAGGTGCGCCAGGCCGCCCGCGCCCGGGGACGCGAACGCAACCTGTTCGCCCTGGTCACCCCCGTCGTGGTGCGCGCCGTCGGGCAGGCGCAGGCCACCGGGGCGGCCCTCGCCGCCCGCGGACTGGGGGAGTCATAATGGCCGACGTGAGCGACGAGACCGAGCCGACCAGCCCGACCGCCGAGCCGCCCGTCACCGGCGTACCCGGGATCGACGCCGCCCTGGCCGCGGTGAGCCTCGACGGCCCGGTCGGTGAGCACCACCAGCAACTGTCGACCGCGGTCGAGGCGTTGCAGCAGGCCCTGCGCGCCCCGCTGTGACCCGATGAGGCTCGACCGCGCACTCGTCGAGGCTGGGCTGGCGCGCTCGCGAGCCCAGGCCAGTGACGCGATCCGCGAGGGTCGGGTGCGGGTCAACGGCGCCAGCGCCGGACGCCCCGCGCAGCCCGTCGCCGCCGCCGACCGCCTCGAGCTGGACGGCGCCGACCACTACGTCTCCCGCGCCGCGCACAAGCTTCTCGGCGCGCTCGCCGCGTCCGGGGTGCGCGTCCCGCCCCGGGTCCTGGACGCGGGCGCGTCCACCGGCGGCTTCACCCAGGTGCTGCTGGAGGCCGGCGCGGAACGGGTCTACGCGGTCGACGTCGGCCACGGCCAGCTCGTGGACGCGCTGCGCGACGACCCGCGGGTGGCGGTGCGCGAGCGCCTCAACCTGCGCGACCTCACGCACGCAGACCTGGACGGCGCCCCGGTCGACCTGGTCGTCGGCGACGTCTCGTTCATCTCCCTGACCCTGCTGCTGGAGCCACTGTTCGGGGTGCTCACCGACCCAGGGGAGGCGTTGCTGCTGGTGAAGCCGCAGTTCGAGGTGGGCCGCGGCGGCCTCGACGACCATGGGGTCGTGCGCGACCCGGCCCGGCAGGCCGCAGCGGTCGCGGACGTGGTCGCCGCGGCGGAGCGGTACGGCCGGCGGCTCGCCTGGCAGGGTGCGAGCGCCCTGCCGGGTGAATCGGGGAACCAGGAGTACTTCGTCCATCTCGTACCCGCCGCCTCCACTGGCAGTGGCGTCGTCTAGTGTTCTGGGGGTGAACGCCCCACGCCGGCAGGTCGCCGTCACCATCCACCCGCTGCGTCCCGCCGCGATCGAGGCGGCCGCGGAGTTCATCACCGGGATCAACGCCCGGGGCATCTCCTGCCTGGCCGCCGCCGAGGACCTCGGCCCGCTGGCCGAACGGGTGCCGGACGCCGACCTGCGCGCTCTCGACGGCGAGGACGGCACGCACTGCGAACTGGTCGTCGTGTTCGGCGGTGACGGCAACATCCTGCGGGCCGCCGAGTGGGCGCTGCCGCGGCAGGTGCCGGTGCTGGGGGTCAACCTTGGCCACGTCGGGTTCCTCGCCGAGCTGGAGTCCTCGCAGGTGGGCACCCTGATCGAGCACGTCGCCCGCGGCGACTACGAGGTCGAGGAGCGCATGACGATCGACACGGTCGTCCGCGCCGAGCGACACGGCGAGGAGCTGTGGAACTCGTTCGCGATCAACGAGGTGTCGGTCGAGAAGCTGGCCCGCGAACGCATGATCGAGGTGCTGGTCCGCATCGACGACCGCCCGCTGTCCCGGTGGGCCACGGACGGCGTGCTGGTCGCCACCCCGACCGGCTCCACCGCGTACGCCTTCTCCGCGCACGGCCCGGTGATCTGGCCCGACCTGTCCGCGCTGCTACTGGTGCCGCTGAGCGCGCACGCCCTGTTCGCCAGCCCGCTGGTGCTGGGCGAGCGCACGGTGGTCTCGATCGAGGTGCTGCCCGGCGGCAGCCCTGGCGGCGTGGTGTGGTGCGACGGGCGTCGCTCCACCGACGTCACCGGCGGCATGGAGATCGAGGCGCGGGTGGGGCAGCACCGACTGCGGCTGGCCCGCACGGCGGAGCAGCCGTTCGTCACCCGCCTGGTGCGCAAGTTCGGGCTGCCGGTGGACGGGTGGCGCGGCACGGCCGAGCGGGACGCCGCCCATGCTCGTTGAGCTGCGCATCGCCGACCTCGGCGTGATCGGCGACGCGATGATCGAGCCGGGGCCCGGCTTCACCGCCGTGACCGGCGAGACCGGCGCGGGCAAGACCATGATCGTGACCGGGCTGGCGCTGCTGGCCGGTGCGAAGGCCGACCCCAGGCTCGTGCGCAACGGTGCCTCCCGGGCCCTGGTCGAGGGACGCTGGCGCGTGGCCGGCGACCAGGCCGAGCCCCTGGCGGAACTGGGCGCCGAGGTGGAGGACGACGAGGTGCTGGTGAGCCGCCACCTCGGCGCGAACCGCTCCCGGATGGCCATCGGCGGCGCGCAGGTGCCGCTGTCCACGGGCGCCGGCCTGGTCGGGGAGTGGGTGACCGTCCACGGCCAGTCCGAGCAACTGCGCCTGGGCACGCCCGAGCGGCAGCTGGAGGTGCTCGACCGCTACGCCGGCGACGCGCTGGTCGCCGAGCTGGGGCCCTACCGTGCCGACTGGGCCGCCCGGCGCGCGGCCGCGTCCGAGTTGGCGGAGTTGACCACCCAGTCGCAGGCCAGGGCGCGGGAGCTCGACCTGCTGCGGTTCGGGCTCGACGAGATCGCGAAGGTCGACCCGCAACCGGGGGAGGACCAGGCGCTCGCGGCCGAGACGGTGCGGCTCCAGGCCGTCGACGACCTGCGGCAGGCCGCGCAGGCCGCCCTGGTGGCGCTGGCCGGCGACGAGGACAGCTACGACGCGGTGGACGCCCTGAGCCTGGCCGGGGCCGCACGCAAGGCGCTCGCGCCCGCGGTCGAGAAGGACGCCGGGCTGGCACCGATCGCCGAGGAACTGGCCGGGGCGGTCGCCGGGCTGGCCGACGTCGCGTCCTCGCTGGCGTCGTACGCGAGCGGGCTGGACGCCGACCCGCTGCGGCTGGAGTGGATCGCCGGCCGTCGCGCCGAACTCGCGCACCTGACCCGCAAGTACGGCGACACGATCGACGAGGTGCTGGCGTGGGCGGCCGACGCGGTCACCCGGGTCACCCGGCTCGACGCGGGCGAGGACCGTATCGGCGAGCTGGGCGGCCTGATCGAAGGGTTGGACGCACGGCTGGGGGCGACGGCGACGCGGATCACGGCGCTGCGCAGCGCGGCCGCCACCGAACTGGCCGGGCTGGTCGCCCACGAGCTGAAGGCGCTGGCGATGCCGAAGGCGCGGCTGTCGTTCGAGCTCACGCAGTCCGAGCTCGGACCGTCCGGCGCCGACCAGGTCAACCTGCTGTTCTCCGCCAATCCCGGCAGCACGCCCGGACCGCTGGGACGGGTGGCGTCCGGCGGTGAGCTGAGCCGCGTCCGCTTGGCGCTGGAGGTGGTGCTGGCCACCGAGGTGAGCGGGCAGACCTTCGTCTTCGACGAGGTGGACGCCGGCATCGGCGGCGCGGTCGCCCTCGAGATCGGCCGGCGGCTGGCGCTGTTGGCGCGCCGCTGCCAGGTGATCGTTGTCACCCACCTCGCGCAGGTGGCCGCCTTCGCCGACCGGCACTACGTGGTGGCCAAGGCCGACGACGGCTCGGTCACCACCAGCGGCGTCCGCCTTGTCGAGGCCGACGACCGGGTCGAGGTGCTGGCCCGCATGATGGGCGGGCTCGACTCCAGCGATTCCGGGCTTGCGCACGCCCGGGAGTTGTTGGCCTCCGCGCGTCCCTGAGCCGTCGCTCGCGGGGATCGCGGCCAGCGGCGGAAGCATTCGCACTGTGGATTGCTGGTTTCAGCGAGCGCCCAGTGTTTTCCTGCGAATCCAGGGGGGATCCTCTCACTCGCTCCCGTGATCGGGGCCGACGGCCACGTCCAGCCAGCCGGCGGGAAGGGTGGCGGGGTCGAACGGCGGGGCTTCGGGGTCAGGCTCGGTCAGCTGCTCGCTGACGGCCACCGTGCACACCGCAAGCAGCGACCAGTCCACGTCGCCCGGGCCGGAGGCGGTCGCGTCCAGCGCCAGCCGCTCGTGCGGGACGCCCGCGGCGTTCTGGATGCCGAACCCCTCCGCGATCGCGGCCAGGGCGGCGGCCAGGTCGTGGAGTGTGAAGCCCGCGCGCAGCCGGCGTCCGCTCCACGCGAGCACCGCGGAGTACACCTCGCTGTAGGAGGCGAGCGCCTCGTCGTGGCGCCGGCGGCCGGCCTCCAGCAGCACCGGGTCGGAGTAGGAGCTCGCCCGGATGGCCAGCGAGGTGAGGAACGCGATGTCCTCGGGGTAGCTGCGCAGGTTCACCTCCGACCCGCGCCGGATCGCTTCCTGCCAGGGCTGGGACGCGTCGAGCATCGCCGGGACCACCTTGGCGACGGTCGCCTCGTTCGACACCTTCTCGCGGTAGCGGATGGCCTCGAGGGCGAGGTCGCGCTGGTAGGCGGTCTGGTCCTCCCAGATGCGGTAGGCCGCCCCGGTGGTGAGGCCGGCCCGGCGCAGCACCGAACTCAGCCGGATGTGGGCGACGACCGCCGACGGGCCGCGCTCGTGCAACAGCTGGAGCCCGATCGCGATCAGGAGGCGTCGGGTGTCTTCAGCGCTGTGTCGGGGCATCGGGTCCTCGCCATCGAGGAGGGACGTGGTCGAGAAGTAATTTACTTCGCATCCGCAGGGGTTCCGCGGCCACGGTCGCGCTGCGCAGGATGAGGACCGGCCGGGACATTCCCGGGCAGGACCGACGGAAGGACCCCCAGGACATGAGGAATTGGATGACTCGCAGTCTGGCGTCGATCGCGGTGGCGACCGTGACGGCCATCGGAGTGGTTGCCCCCGCGCCCGCCTCGGCGGCGGCGCCGACCGCGTCGGTTTCGGCGTCGGGCGGGGAACCGTCGGTGAAGGAGGCGGCGATCCAGGTCAGGAAGGAAGAGGTCGGTGGGCCGCTGTACGGGGCGTACAAGAAGCTTTACCCCACCCAGCTGAACTGGACGAACGACGGCTGCAGCATTCCGAAGAAGGTGAAGGACGTTTGGGGGCTCGGCGCGATCGCCAAGAAGCTCGCGGAAATCTGGCAGCACTCCTGCGACCGGCACGACTTCGGCTACCGCAACTTCGGCTCGAACACCACCACGCCTGGCGTCCACCACAAGTTCAGCCCGACCGAGGCCACCAAGCACAAGATCGATGTCCGGTTCCAGAAGAACATGAAGCTGCAGTGCAACGACGTCAACGTCGTCTTTCGCGGGCCCTGCAAGAAAGCCGCCGACGTCTTCTACCTGATTGTCAGGGACAGCAAGCAGGCTCACAAGGCCTTCTTCGGCTGAGCCCTCACCCGCCCACACGGCCGTCCCCGGGCCCCGGGGACGGCCGCACGCTGTCCAGCGGAGCGTCGGGTTGGTGGCCGGACGGGTGTGCCCTTTATGCTGGAGGCCCGTGGGCACCTCCTCTCAGACAAAGCACGTATTCGTCACAGGGGGAGTCGTCTCCTCTCTCGGCAAAGGGCTGACCGCGTCCAGCCTGGGCAGCCTGTTGGTCGCCCGTGGGCTCCGCGTCACCATGCAGAAGCTGGATCCGTACCTCAACGTCGATCCCGGCACCATGAACCCTTTCCAGCACGGCGAGGTCTTCGTGACCGAGGACGGCGCCGAGACCGACCTCGACATCGGCCACTACGAGCGCTTCCTGAACGTCGCGCTGAACGCGGAGGCCAACGTCACCACCGGCAAGGTCTACTCCCGCGTGATCGCCAAGGAGCGCCGCGGCGACTTCCTCGGCGACACCGTCCAGGTGATTCCGCACATCACAAATGAGATCAAGGACGAGATGCTGGCCATGGCCGGTGCCGGCGTCGACGTGGTGATCCACGAGATCGGCGGCACCGTCGGCGACATCGAGTCGCTGCCGTTCCTCGAGGCCGCCCGGCAGGTGCGTCGCGAGGTCGGACGCGACAACGCGTTCTTCCTGCACGTCTCGCTGGTGCCCTACATCGGCCCGAGCGGGGAGCTGAAGACCAAGCCCACCCAGCACTCGGTGGCCGCGCTGCGCCAGGTCGGCATCCAGCCCGACGCGATCGTCTGCCGCGCGAGCATGGACATCCCGACCGGTGTGAAGCGCAAGATCGCGCTGATGTGCGACGTCGACGAGGAGGCCGTGATCTCCTGCCCCGACGCCCCGTCCATCTACGACATCCCGAAGGTCATCCACGACGAGGGCCTGGACGCCTACGTCGTGCGGCGCCTCGGCGTCTCGTTCCGCGACGTCAACTGGAACACCTGGGACGACTTGCTGGAGCGGGTGCACCATCCCAAGGAGCAGGTCACGATCGCGCTGGTCGGCAAGTACATCGACCTGCCGGACGCCTACCTGTCGGTGTCGGAGGCGCTGCGCGCCGGCGGCTTCGGCAACTGGGCGAAGGTGAACCTGCGCTGGGTCGCGTCCGACACCTGCGAGACCCCGGCCGGTGCGGCCGCGGCGCTCGGTGACGTGGACGGCATCTGCGTGCCCGGCGGCTTCGGCATCCGCGGCGTGGAGGGCAAGCTCGGCGCCCTGCGGTACGCCCGGGAGAACCAGGTCCCGACGCTCGGCCTGTGCCTGGGCCTGCAGTGCATGGTGATCGAGGCCGCCCGCAACCTGCTCGGGCTGGAGGACGCCGCGTCCACCGAGTTCGAGCCGGAGACCCACGCCCCGGTGATCGCGACCATGGCCGAGCAGGTGGCCATCGTGTCCGGCCAGGGCGACATGGGCGCCACGATGCGGCTGGGCGCGTACCCGGCCGACCTGGTGCCCGGTTCGCTGGTCGCCCAGCAGTACGGCACCACCCGGGTCAGTGAGCGGCACCGCCACCGCTACGAGGTCAACAACGCCTACCGCGACGACCTCGCCGGGCACGGGCTGAAGATCTCCGGCACCAGCCCCGACGGCAACCTGGTGGAGTTCGTCGAGCTCGACCCCGAGGTGCACCCGTACTACGTCGGCACCCAGGCACACCCCGAGCTGAAGTCGCGGCCCACCCAGCCGCACCCGCTGTTCGCCGGGCTGGTTGAGGCCGCGCTCAAGCGCAAGCTGTCCACCCGCCTGTTCGAGGACGAGGAGTAGGCCTTGGCCCGCCAGCTGACCGCGGACGAGGTCACCGACGCGCCGATGGCGTGGCCGGTCGTCGCGAGCCGAGTGCTGGGGGAGGGCCGGGTCTCCGATTTCGTCGACGACACGGTCGAGGTGCCGGGCGGCGAACGGATGGCGCGGCAGTACCTGCTGCACCCCGGCGCGGTCGGCGTGATCGCCTGGGACGCCGAGGACCGCATCGCGGTCGTGCGGCAGTACCGGCACCCGGTCGGTTTCCAGCTCGTCGAGCCGCCCGCCGGCCTGCTCGATGCGGACGGGGAGAGCTGGCAGGCCGCCGCCGAACGCGAGCTCGCCGAGGAGGTGGGCCTGCGCGCCGGCTCCTGGCGGGTGCTGGTCGACCTGTTCACCACGCCGGGCGGCAACCAGGAGTCGCTGCGGATCTACCTGGCCACCGACCTGTCGGACGCGCCCGTGCCCGACGGCTTCGTCGCCGACCACGAGGAGGCCGACATGGAGGTCTGCTGGGCGGCCCGCGCCGACCTGGTGGACGCCGTGCTGGCTGGCCGGCTCCAGAACCCGACCATGGTCTCCGGCGTGCTGGCGCTCGAGGTGGCCCGGCTGTCCGGACGCCTGGGGTCGCTGCGCGCCCCGGACGCGCCCTGGCCGGCCCGCGCCGTCCGCGAGGCCCACAACGCCGCTCTGGCCAGGCTCCATGGCGACGCCGACTGAGCCCACCTCCGCCCTCCCGGAGCCCTCACCCGTCCTCCCGACGAAGGACGGGATCCCCGACCCCGCCCGCCGCACGCCGATGGCCAAACTCGTCCGCGGCTACCTCGACCACCTGACCGTCGAGCGCGGGGCATCACCGAACACGGTGGCCGCGTACCGTCGCGACCTCGCCCGGTACACCGACTTCCTCGCCGCGCGCGGCATCGGCGACCCGACGGCGGTCACCGACGCCGACGTCGCCGCGTTCCTGACCGGCCTCCAGGCACCCACCGACGGCCGCGCCCCGCTCTCGGTGGCCAGCGCGACCCGCACGCTGGTGGCCGTGCGGTCGCTGCACAGCTTCGCCGCCGCCGAGGGCCGCACTCCGACGAACCCGGCGGCAGCCGTCCGGCCGCCCAAGGCCGGGCGCAACCTGCCCAAGGCACTCGACGTCGCCCAGGTGCAGGCGCTGCTGGACACGCCCGACCTGGACACCACGATCGGGCTGCGCGACGCCGCCCTGCTGGAGCTGCTCTACGGCACCGGGGGACGGGTGTCCGAGATCGTTGACCTCGACGTGGACGACCTCACCTCGGTGCTCGCCGACCCCGAGGCCGGCCTGCGGCTGTTCGGGAAAGGCCGCAAGGAGCGCCTCGTCCCGGTCGGCTCGTACGCCCGTCGCGCGGTCGAGGCCTGGCTGGTGCGCGGACGGCCGGCGTTCGCCGGGGCGTCCGTGCGTCCGAGCCCGGCTGCGCTGCTCAACGCCAAGGGCCAGCGACTCAGCCGGCAGAGCGCCTACGGGGTGCTGCAGAAGGCCGCCGAGGCCGCGCAGCTCGGCGTGGACGTCTCGCCGCACACCCTGCGGCACTCGTTCGCCACCCACCTGCTGGACGGCGGCGCCGACGTCCGCGTCGTGCAGGAGCTGCTCGGGCACGCCTCGGTGACCACCACCCAGATCTACACGCTGGTCACCGTCGAGCACCTCCGCGAGGTGTTCCTGGCCGCCCACCCGCGCGCTCGCTGAGGTCCCCCTGCGCTCGGCGCGCGAGGGCACCCAGGCTCGTGTCGCGATCCGTCCACCCGCCGCGTCCCAACCGTCCCACGCGTCACCACCTGGGCCTCGGGCGGTCGGATCACGTCAGGATGCACCTCGTTCGAGCCCGCGGCAGCCACACGGCTGACCGCCCCACAGGGTGCAGGTGTCGGCCCCACCCAGGCGGGTGAGAACGTGGCTCGTGTCGCGATCTGTCCACCCGACGGCCCCCCTGAGGCGCCTGTGACGGCTGGGACGCTGCGAGCGGCCGGATCGCGACAGGGCGCGTCCGGGCGGCGCGTCCGTGCAGACTTGTCGACATTTCGCCCTAGGCTGTCGGCCGTGAGCACTTCCGACGCACTGATCGATCCCGAACCCACGCTGGCCGTGGGCGAGCTGGGCCCCACCGGACGCCCCGTCCCCGACCTGCCCGAGCCGGTCGCCCCCGACCCCGACAAGCCCAAGCGCGCGCTGATCATCGCGATGTGCAACCAGAAGGGCGGGGTCGGCAAGACGACCACCACGATCAACCTGGGTGCGGCCCTCGCCGAGACCGGGCGCAAGGTGCTGCTGGTCGACTTCGATCCGCAGGGGTCGCTGTCGGTGGGCCTGGGGGCGAACCCGCACACCCTCGAGGTGAGCATATACGACCTGCTGCTGAACAAGCACACCGCTCCCGAGGACGTGATCACCCACACGGTGGTGCCGGGGCTCGACCTGTTGCCGTCCAACATCGACCTGTCGGCCGCCGAGGTGCAGCTGGTCTCCGAGGTGGCCCGCGAGCAGACCCTGCGCCGGGTGCTCACCAAGTTCCGGCACACCTACGACATCATCCTGATCGACTGTGCACCGTCCCTGGGCCTGCTCACCGTGAACGCGCTGACCGCCGCCGACAAGGTGCTGATGCCGCTGGAGTGCGAGTTCTTCGCCCTGCGCGGCATCGCCCTGCTGACCGACACCATCGACAAGGTGCAGGACCGGCTGAACCCCGAACTCGAGGTGCTCGGCATCCTCGGCACCATGTACGACGCCCGGACGCTGCACAGCCGTGAGGTGCTCGAGCGGGTGGTGCAGGCGTTCGGCGACACGGTCTTCCACACCGTGATCCGGCGCACGATCAAGTTCCCCGAGACCACCGTGGCCGGCGAGCCGATCACCACCTACGCCACGAACTCGCCGGGGGCGACCGCCTACCGGATGCTGGCCAGGGAGGTGCTCGCCCGATGCCCCGGCGCGTAGGACTTCCCGGCGCGGCCGAACTGTTCCGCCCGACCGGGACGGACGGCACCCAGGCGCCGGCCGCCGCCCCGGCCACCAACGGCGCGGCCGGACTGGCCATCGAGCCGTCCCCGCAGGGCACCGGACGCGTCCGCCACGAGGAGAAGATCACCGTCTACGTCAGCAGCGACGAGCTGCTCGCCCTCGAGCAGGCCCGGCTGACGCTGCGCGCCCGGCACGGGGTGGCCGTCGACCGCGGACGGATCGTCCGCACCGCGATCAGCCTGGCGATGGCCGACCTGGCCGCCCGCGGCGCCGACTCCGACCTGGTGCGCGACCTCGGGCAGTCGTGAGCCCGCTGCCGCAGGCGGAGGAGTTCACCGTCCACCTGACCAACTTCTCCGGGCCGTTCGACCTACTGCTCCAGCTGATCTCCAAGCACAAGCTGGACGTCACCGAGGTGGCCCTGTCGCAGGTGACCGACGACTTCGTCGCCCACATCAAGCACGCGCAGGCCACCCAGGGCTCGACCTGGTGGGACCTCGACCAGACCAGCTCGTTCATCGTGGTCGCGGCCACCCTGCTCGACCTGAAGGCCGCCCGCCTGCTGCCGCAGGGCGAGGTCGACGACCTGGAGGACCTCGCCCTGCTGGAGGCGCGCGACCTGCTGTTCGCCCGGCTGCTGCAGTACCGCGCGTTCAAGCTGGTCAGCGCCTGGATCGCCGAAACCCTCGACACCCAGGCCCGGCGGCACCCGCGTCCGGGCGGGCTGGAGGAGCGGTTCGCGAAGCTGCTTCCCGAGGTCGAGCTCGACGGCTTCGCCGACGTGATCGCCGTGCTGGCCGGCCGGGCGCTGACCCCGAAGGAGCCGCCGCAGGTCTCGCTCGCCCACCTGCACAACCCGCTGGTGTCGGTGCGCGAACAGGCCGAAGAGATCGTCCGGCGCCTGCGCGAGCACCACGCGATCACCTTCCGCGCGCTCACCGCAGACGCCGCCGACCGGCTGGTGGTGGTGGCGCGCTTCCTCGCCCTGCTGGAGCTGTTCCGCGAGAAGGCGGTCAGCTTCGAGCAGCTCACCCCGCTCGGGGAGCTCACCGTCCGCTGGCTGGGGGCCGAGGTGGACGCCGACGCGATCGGCGCAGAATTCGACGAGACCGTGACCCAGGAGGCCGCAGAATGACCCAGATCGCCGGCGCCGTGGAGGCGCTGCTGCTGATGGCCACCGAGCCGGTGTCCGCGTCCGAACTGGCCGAGGCGGTGGACGTCCCGGTCGCCGAGGTGGAGGAGTGCCTGGCCGGCCTCGTCGAGTTCTACGACAGCACCGGACGCGGCTTCGAGCTACGCCGGGTCGGCACCGGCTGGCGCTACTACACCCGCGACGAGCACGCCGACGTGATCGGACGCTGGCTGCTCGAGGGGCAGCGCGGCACGCTCAGCCAGGCCGCCCTGGAGACCCTCGCGGTCGTCGCCTACCTCCAGCCGATCTCGCGCGGCCGGGTGTCGGCGGTGCGCGGGGTGAACGTGGACGGGGTGATGCGGACGCTGGCCACCCGCGACCTGATCGAGGAGGTCAGCCGCGACGGGGAGACCGGCGCCCGGCTGTTCGCCACCACCACCTACTTCCTGGAGCGGATGGGCCTGACCAGCCTCGACCAGCTGCCGCCGCTCGCGCCGCACCTGCCGGACGCGTCCGCGCTGGAGGCCGAGCTCGCCGCACTGGCCGACCAGGGGCTGCCCACCCAGGGCGCGGTCGACTCGCCGTCCGCGCCGGTGGAGGAGGCCGAATGACCCCCGCCGACGGCCCGGACGCCGAGGGCATCCGGCTGCAGAAGGTGCTCGCGCAGGCCGGGGTGGCGTCCCGACGCGCGGCCGAGGACCTGATCCACCGCGGCCGGGTGGAGGTGAACGGCGAGAAGGTCACCGAGCAGGGACGCCGCGTCGACCCGACCCGTGACGTGATCCGCGTGGACGGGGCCAGGATCCCGCCGCAGGCCGCCCACCAGTACGTGGTGCTGAACAAGCCGCGCGGCGTGGTCTCGACGATGGAGGACCCGCACGGCCGTCCGGCGCTCGGCGAGATCGTCCGCCGCCACACGCCCGAGCGGCTGTTCCACGTCGGACGCCTCGACGCCGAGACCGAGGGCCTGCTGATCCTCACCAACGACGGCGAGTTCTCCCAGCGCATGATGCACCCGTCGTTCGAGGTGCCGAAGGTCTACGTCGCCGAGATCACCGGGGTGATCACCGACGCGACCGTGAAGAAGCTGCGCAAGGGCATCGAGCTCGACGACGGCCCGGTGCGGCCCGACAAGGTCGAGGTGGTGCAGCGCGCCGCCGACCGCAGCCTGGTGCGGGTCACGCTGCACGAGGGGCGCAACCGCATCGTGCGGCGGATGTTCGACCAGATCGGCCAGCCGGTGCTCAAGCTGTCCCGGATCGCGATCGGGCCGGTGCGGCTCGGCACGCTCAAGTCCGGCGCGGTGCGCGACCTGACCCGCGAGGAGCTCGGCGCGCTGCTCGACCTGGTGAACCTGTAGTGGAGCGGGTGCTCGGCGTCGAGACCGAGTACGGGCTCAGCGCCCGCGCCGGTGGCCGGCGGCTGAGCGCTCCCGAGGCGGCCGAGCTGCTGTTCCGTCCGCTGGTGGCCGAGCACCGCGCGTCCGACGTGTTCGGGGTGAACGGCGGACGCCTGTACCTCGACGTCGGCGCGCACCCCGAGTACGCCACGCCGGAGTGCCGCCGCGTCGGCGACCTGCTGGTGGCCGATCGGGCGGGTGACCAGCTGGTCGCCGGGCTGGCGTCCCGGGCCCGCGAACTGGCCGCCGCGACCGGGACGGACGTGGCCTTCCGGCTGTTCAAGAACAACGTGGACAGCTTCGGCAACTCCTACGGCTGCCACGAGAACTACCTGGTCAGCCGCGAGCTGGAGCTGACCGGGGCGGTCGAGCTGCTGGCGGCGTTCCTGGTGACCCGTCCGGTGCTGTGCGGGGCCGGACGGCTGCACGCCGGGCGGTTCACGATCAGCCAGCGGGCCGCCCACCTGCACACCGAGCTGTCCGCCCTGACCACCCGGCTGCGCCCGCTGGTGAACACCAGGGACGAGCCGTTGGCCGACCCGGCCCGGTACCGCCGCCTGCACGTGCTGGCCGGCGACTCGAACCTTCTGGAGGCGTCGGGGTGGCTGAAGGTGGGCACGATGCTCGCGGTCCTGGAGCTGCTCGACCGCCCCGAGGGCCCGGACGCGAGGCTGGCCGCGCTGCGCCTCGCGGACCCGGCCGCCGCGCTGCGGCAGGTGGCGGAGGACCCGATGGCGCCGCTCGAGCTCGCCGACGGCCGACGGCTGAGTGCGGTCGAGGTGCAGCGTGCGCACCTCGACCTGGCGGGGGAGTACGCCGAGCCGGCGCTGGCCGCACTGTGGGGCGAGGTGCTGGACGCGCTCGCGGACGGCGAGCCCGACCGGGTGGCCGACCGGGTGGAGTGGGTGGCCAAACGACGGCTGCTCACCCGGTTCCGTGAGCGTCACGGCCTGGCCGCCGACGACCCGCGGCTGGCCCAGCTCGACCTCGCCTACCACGAGCTCGGCGGGGCGTTCGGCGTCCTCGAGCAGTCCGGTGCGGTGGTGCGCCTGACCGACCCCGCCGCCGTCGAGGCCGCGCTGACCGCACCGCCGGCCGACACCCGGGCCGCCGCCCGCGGCGCGTTCCTCGCCGCCGCGCAGGCCCACGGGGTGTCCTACGGCGTCGACTGGCGCTCGTGCACCGTCCACGACCCCACCGGCGACCGGACGGTGCCGCTGGACGACCCGTTCGCCGCCCGCAGCGACGCCCTCGACGCCCTGATCGCCGATCTGGACCAAAAGGGGACTGTCCCCTTTTGGTCCGGCGGCGGGCCGGGAGCGGGGTTGGCACGGGGGCACAGCCGGGTTCGGTATCCTCTGCGGGTGCCTTCAGCCCGAATGATCCCGGCCCTCGCCTGTCTGCTCGTGCTCGCCGCCTGCGGCAGCCCGTCCGCGACCCCGTCGACCACCGCCTCCCCGTCCACCTCGACGTCGGCGACGCCCACCGCGTCCGCGACGCCCACCGCGACGGTCACGCCGCAGGACAACCTGGACGCGATCACGGTCACCGGAAAGATGGGCGCGCTGCCCACCGTGAAGGTGAAGACGCCGTACGCCGTCGACAAGACGCGGGTGAAGGTGCTCCACCAGGGCACCGGCGCGAAGGCGCTCGCGGACGGCTCCGTGACCGTCCACTACTACGGGGCACTCGGCCGCACCGGCAAGAAGTTCGAGGAGTCGTTCAGCTCCAAGACCCCGGCGACGTTCCCGCTCGCCCAGGTCATCACCGGCTTCAAGGCCGGGCTGGAGGGCCAGCGGGCCGGCAGCCGCGTGCTGATCGCCATGCCCGGCTCGGACGCCTACGACGCCAGCCCCACCAGCGGCCCCACCGGCTACCAGGTCGGTGACACCCTGATCTTCGTGGTCGACATCATCGCGGTGTCGGTGGCCGAGCCGTCCGGCAAGGTCGTCCAGCCCCCGTCGAGCTTGCCGAAGGTCACCGGCAGCGCGTCCGAGAAGCCGGTCGTGACGATCCCGTCCGGCAACGCTCCGAGCAAGATGACCGCGTTCTCCCTGATCGAGGGCACCGGCGAAAAGGTCGCCAAGACGGACGCGATCACCGCGCGCTACGTCGGCTACTCGTGGAAGACCGGCTCGCTGATCGACGACGGTTTCGCCACGCCCACGACCGGGACCCTGTCGAGCCTGATCCCCGGCTGGCAGACCGGCCTGCTCGGCAAGAGGGTCGGCTCCCGGGTGCTGCTGGTGCTGCCGCCCGCCGACGGGTTCCCCGAAGGCAGCAACAACCCGCCGGTCGAGAAGGGCGACACCGTCGTCTACGTGGTCGACATCCTGTTCACCCAGCCCGGCAGCTGACCGACCACCCACGGCGTCCGCGGCAGCCGGGCCGGGTCGAACCGGTCGAGCAGCTGCGCCGCCGTGACCGGCTCGCCCGGCTCCGCCAGGTCGAGGGACGCCGCGAGGCGGCTCACCACCTGCGCCGGGGTCACCCCGGTGGCGGCCAGGTCGGCGAGGGTGACCGCGCCGTCGCGCTTGGCCAGCCGCTGCCCGGCAGCGTTCACCGCCAGCGGCACGTGCGCGTACGCCGGCGCCCGGCCGCCCAGCCGCTCGGCCAGCCAGGCCTGCCGCGGGGCCGACGACAGCAGGTCGTCGCCGCGGCACACCTGGTCGACGCCCATGGCCAGGTCGTCGACCACCACCGCGAGGTTGTAGGCGGCCACCCCGTCGTTGCGCACCAGCACGAAGTCGTCGACGACACCGCTGACCTCGCCGGCCCACAGGTCCACCACCGACGCGGACGCCCCGCCGGCGCGCACCCGCAGCGCGGGCGGACGGGTGGCCGCCAGCTCGGCCCGCCGGGCCGCGGTCAGCCGCAGGCAGGTGCCGGGGTAGGGGCGGTACCCGTCCCCGTGCGGCGCGGACGCGGCCTCCGCGATCTCGCGGCGCGTGCAGTAGCACGGGTAGTTGTCCAGACCCGCCACGGCCCCGGCGTAGGCGTCCCGGCGCTGCGACTGCCACACCACGTCGCCGTCGACGTCCAGGCCGATCGCCGCAAGGTCGGCCTGCTGGCGCCGGGCCACGTCGCCGGCGGCCGCCACCCGGGCGGTGTCCAGGTCCTCGATCCGCAGCCGGAACCCGCGTCCGCTGCCACGGGCCAGCAACCAGGCCACCAGCGCGGTGCGCAGGTTGCCCAGGTGCAGGTCCGAGGTCGGGCTCGGCGCGAACCGTCCGGCGATCTGTCCCTCCTCACGCGGGCCCTTACACATTTCAGTCAAGCAGATCGGGTAACCTCACCGCCGTGTCGACCCGCAAGTCCGAACGGATCATGAACCTGGCGATCTGCCTGCTCATGGCCCGTCGGTTCATCGAGAAGTCGCAGATCCGGCAGGTCGTCGAGGGCTACCACGACCTCAGTGACGCGGCCTTCGAGCGTACCTTCGAGCGCGACAAGGACGAACTGCGCGCGATGGGCGTGCCGGTCGAGACCGGCAGCAACAACCCGCTGTTCCCCGACGAGGTCGGCTACCGGATCCGGCGCAAGGACTTCGAGTTGCCGGCGATCGAGTTCACCTCGGCCGAGACCGCGGCGCTGGGCCTGGCAGCCAGTGTCTGGGAGTCCGCGACCCAGGCCGAGCAGGCCGTCACCGCGCTGGCCAAGCTGCGCGCGGCCGGGGTCGACCCCGATCCCGGACGCCTCGCCGGCCTGGCCCCGTCCATCGGGGCGCGGGAACCGGCCTTCGCCAGCATCTGGTCGGCCACCATCGACCGGGCCACGATCCGGTTCTCCTACCGCGGCCAGCCGCGCCGCGTCCAGCCGTGGGCGATGACCTACCGCCGTGGCAACTGGTACCTGCTCGGCCACGACGTCGACAAGCAGGCGCCCCGCATGTTCAAGGTGAGCCGGGTGGACGCCGCCGCCGACCGCGTCGGCCGGGTCGGCGGCTACCGCGTGCCCGACCTCGACCTGGAGGCCGCCTGGGCGAGCCTCGAGCCGCGCCGTCCCGACACCGAGGCGGTGCTCGCGATCCGGGCCGGACGCGCGCCCGACCTGCGCCGCCGCGGACGCCCGGTCGACGCGAAGCAGGACGTGCCGGCCGGCTACGAGCCGTTCGCGGTCAGCTACGCGCGGGCCGCCGACATGGTCGGGGAGATCTGCGCGCACGGGGCGGACGTGCTGGTGCTCGCCCCGCAGCACCTGCGGAAGTCGGTCATCACCGAGCTCACCGCGACCGCGGGGAGGGCGTCATGACCTCCGCCGACCAGGTGAACCGGCTGCTGGCGCTGGTCCCGTACCTCCAGTCCCACCCGGACGCCGAGCTCGGCAGCACCGCCGCGGTGTTCGGCGTCCCGCCCGAGCAGCTGCTCGACGACCTCAACGTGCTCTGGTACTGCGGCCTGCCCGGCGGCATGCCCGGCGACCTGATCGAGATCGACATGGAGACGGTCGCCGAGTCCGGTCGCATCCGGCTCACCAACGCCGAGTACCTCAGCCGGCCGATGCGGTTCACCCCCGACGAGGCGATGAGCCTGGTGGTGGCGCTGCGCGCGATGCGCGAGCTCGCCGGCGGGCACCAGGGCGAGGGCATCGACACCGCGCTGGCCAAGCTCGAGCAGGCGAGCGGCGCGGACGCCCCGCGTCCGCAGGTCTCGGTGGCCGGCGGGTCGGAGGAGATCCGCTCCCGGCTGACGGACGCGATCGCGGACGGCGAGCTGGTCGACCTCGACTACCTCGGCGCCGGCCTCGACCCGAGCACGCCCCGGGTGGCGCCGCTGCGGCTGATCACCCGCGAGGGGTTCGGCTACCTGCAGGCGTGGAGCCTGGAGCGCAGCGCGTGGCGCACCTACCGGCTCGACCGGATCGACGCGGTCCGGCGGACGGGGGAGCCCGCCGGCGAGGTCGGCGAGCCGCCCGAGTTCGGCCCCGGCTGGCTCGAACAGCGACCGGACGCGGCCGAGGTCACCCTGCGCCTGAAGCCGACCGCCGCCTGGATCACCGAGTACCACCCGATCCGGGCAGTGCGGCGCCAGGCGTCCGCGATCGAGGTGGACCTGCTGGTCGCCGACCCGGCCTGGCTGCGCTCGCTGCTGCTGCGTCTGGGCCGCGAGGTGCTCGCCGTCCGGCCGCCCGAGGCCGCCGCGGGCGCTGCGGAGTCGGCCGCGGAAGCGCTGGCCGCGTACGGGGCGGGGTAGGGTTTCCGCCATGGTCTGGGTCCTGGTGTTCGGCGGCATCGCGCTCGGCGGCCTGATCATGGTCGCGAGCTACGCGATCTGGCTGTGGCACAAGGCGTCCGACCTGTTCTCCGAGCTGGAGATGCTGGGAACATGCGCGGAGGAACTCGCCGACCTGATGTCCCGGATCTCCCCGGAGCTGCCGTCGCGTCCGGCCGGCTCCCTCCCACCCGGGAGCTAAGGTAGCCCCGGGCAACTGAGCGAAAGAAGGAGGGTGGCCATGCCGAGTCTGGGTGGCTGGGAATGGGTGATCCTTGCCCTGATCGCACTGCTGCTGTTCGGCGGGTCACGGCTGGCCGGCATCGGCAAGAACGCCGGCCGCGCGATCCGTGACTTCAAGGACGAGACCGCATCCCTGCGTTCGGCCGCCTCACCCAGCGAGCCGGTTCCCCCGGCCGCGCCGGCGAGCCCGGCCAACCCCGCGCCGTCCCCGTCCGACCCCGACGCCGACGCCGGCAGGTCCTGAGCGACCACGATGGCCGAGGGCAAGCGTCGGCGCCTGGCCTGGCTGAGGCCACCGGAAGCCGGCCCGGGCGGGGTGATGTCGCTGGGCGACCACCTGCGTGAACTGCGCTACCGGCTGATCGTCTCCGTCCTGGCGATCCTCGTGATGAGCCTGATCGCCGCGATCTGGTACGACGCGCTCTACCAGGTGATGCTGCGGCCCTACCTGCTGGCCGTGGAGATGCTGAAGGCCAGCAACCCGAACCTGACCCCCACCACGGTGATCTCCGGCGTGACCCAACCGCTGATGATGGCGTTCAAGGTGTGCGCGGTGGCCGGCGTGGTCCTGGCGAGCCCGGTGTGGCTGTACCAGCTGTGGGCGTTCATCGTGCCGGCCCTGCTCGCCAAGGAGAAGCGGTACGCGCTCGGGTTCCTGTCCGCAGCCTTCCCGCTGTTCCTGATGGGCGTGCTGATCGGCTACTACATCATGCCGCAGGGCATTTCGGTGCTGCTGGCGTTCACCCCGTCCAGCGTCCCGGTGACCAACCTGATCGACGTGCAGGACTTCCTCGAGCTGACCCTGAAGCTGATGGTGGTCTTCGGCATCGGCTTCCTGATCCCGGTGTTCGTCGTCGGGCTGAACATGGTCGGGGTGCTGAAGTCGGCGCAACTGAAGACGATCCGCGTCTACGTGATCTTCGGCATCTTCGTGTTCGGCGCCGCGGCCACCCCGTCCACCGACCCGTTCTCGATGCTGGCGCTGTCGATCCCGATGACGCTGCTGTACCTCGCCGCCGAGGTGGTGTGCCGGACGCTGGACCGCCGCAAGGCCAAGGCCCTCGTCCTGACGGAGGCCTGAGTGCCGCTCCGCTACGACGGGCCCACCCTCACCCTGGTCGTCAACCCTGCCGCCGGTCGCGGGCGCGGGCGGACGCTGCTGCCGCACCTCACCGCGGGGCTCATCGCCGGGATGCCGGACGCCAACCTGCACGTCCACCAGACCACCTCGTTCGCCGACGCCCGGCTGCGCTGCATCGAAGCGGTCGAGCAGGCGCGGCCGGTCGTCGAGGGCCACCGCCCCGACGCGCTGGTGGTGGTGGGCGGGGACGGCATGATGCACCTCGGCCTGAACGCCGCCGCCGGCACGAACGTCCCGCTCGGGCTGGTGGCCGCCGGACGGGGCAACGACTTCTGCCGCGGCGTCGGCGTCCCCAACGACCTGCCGGGGGCGGTCCGCACGATCGTCGGCGGCCTCACCCGCCGCATCGACCTGATGGAGGCCACCGGGCACCTCGTCGGCGGGGCCGAACGCCGCTGGGTGGGCTCGATCGTCAGCACCGGCTTCGACGCCCGGGTGAACTACCGCACCAACCACCTGACCTGGAACCTGGGCCAGCTCAGCTACACGTGGTCGGCGCTGGCCGAGTTGAGCCGGTTCGAGCCGCTGCCGTACCGGCTGACGATCGACGGGCAGCAGCGCGACCAGACCGCGATGATCGTCGCGGTCGGGAACGCCGGCTGGTTCGGCGGCGGCATGCAGGGCTGCCCGGGCGCCGACGTCACCGACGGCCTGCTCGACATCACGCTGGTCAACCCGGTCAGCCGCGCCACCCTGCTGCGGCTGCTGCCGTCGATGTTCAGCGGACGGTTCGTCCGCGACCCGGCGGTCGAGCAGTTGCGCGCCCGCGAGGTCGTCGTCGATGGCGACGGCCTGTTCGGCATGGCGGACGGGGAGGAGCTCGGCCCGGTGCCGCTGCGCCTGCGCGCGGTGTCCGACATGCTGACCCTGTTCGTCCCCGAGGCCGTTGCCGTCGCCGGATAGTTTGGGCGCGTGGACACCTTCGCCGCCTTCCGCGCGCAGTACCCGTTCGCGCTCGACGACTACCAGGTGGCCGCCTGCGGCCACGTGGCGGACGGACGCGGCGTGCTGGTGGCGGCTCCCACCGGTGCCGGCAAGACGGTGGTGGGCGAGTTCGCGGTGTTCCTGGCGTTGCAGACCGGCCGGAAGTGCTTCTACACCACCCCGATCAAGGCGCTGAGCAACCAGAAGTACCACGACCTGTGCGCGCGCCACGGCGAGGACGCGGTCGGCCTGCTGACCGGCGACACCAGCATCAACGGCGACGCCCAGGTGGTGGTGATGACCACCGAGGTGCTGCGCAACATGATCTACGCCGGCTCCCCGACGCTGGCGAACCTCGGGTTCGTGGTGATGGACGAGGTGCACTACCTGGCCGACCGGTTCCGCGGCGCGGTGTGGGAGGAGGTGATCATCTCCCTGGCCGAGTCCGTGCAGCTGATCGCCCTCTCGGCCACCGTCAGCAACGCCGAGGAGTTCGGCGACTGGCTCTCGGAGGTGCGCGGCGGCGTCGAGGTGGTCGTCACCGAGCGCCGGCCGGTGCCGCTGTACCAGCACGTGATGGTCGGACGTCGGCTGCTCGAACTGTTCGCGGGCCCGGAGGTGAACCCCGAACTGGTGCGGCTGGCCAAGCAGGAGTCCCGCGGCCAGCGCGACGACAGCCGCCGTCCGCGCGGACGCGGGGGCAACGGCCGCCGCACCAGCGCCTACGGGTCGGGCAAGTACGGCGGCGCGGCCGCCCGGGTGCACCAGGACGCCAGCCGGCACCTGGTGCCACGCCGGGACGCGACCATCGAGCGGCTCGCCGCCGAGGGCCTGCTCCCGGCGATCTACTTCATCTTCTCCCGGCAGGGCTGCGACACCGCGGTCGGCCAGCTCGCCAACTCCGGGCTGCGCCTCACCACACCGGCCGAGCGACGCAGCCTGGCCGAGATCGCGTCCCGGCACACCGCCGGCCTCAGCCCCGAGGACCTGGCCGCGCTGGAGTACGACCGCTTCCTGGCGGCGTTCACCGACGGCATCGCCGCCCACCACGCCGGCCTGCTCCCCGCGTTCAAGGAGGCCGTCGAGGAGGGATTCACCGCCGGTCTGGTGAAGGTGGTGTTCGCCACCGAGACCCTCGCCCTGGGCATCAACATGCCGGCGAAGAGCGTCGTACTCGAGAAGCTGGTGAAGTACAACGGCGAGACCCACGCCGACATCACCGCGGGGGAGTACACCCAGCTCACCGGCCGGGCCGGGCGCCGCGGCATCGACGTCGAGGGCCACGCGGTGGTCAGCTGGCAGCCCGGGCTCGACCCACGGGCACTGGCCGGGCTGGCGTCCTGGCGCACCTATCCGCTGCGCTCGTCGTTCCAGCCGACCTACAACATGGCGGTCAACCTGGTCGCCACCGTCGGCCGGGAGCGGGCTCGCGGCCTGCTCGAGCAGTCGTTCGCGCAGTACCAGTCGGACCGCTCGGTCGTCGGGCTGGCTCGTACTGTCGCCGCCGACCGCGCGCGGGCCGCGTCCGACTGGGCGGAGGCGGCGTGCGAACTCGGCGACGCGCAGGAGTACTTCCGGCTGCGCGCGCAGATCTCGGCCGTCGAGGCCGACGCGGCCCGTGCGCGCCGCGCCGACCGCCGCGCGGAGTCGATCGAGGCGCTGCGCGCGCTTCGTCCGGGCGACATCATCGACGTCCCGGCCAAGCGGCACCGCACGTGGGCGGTGGTCGTCGATTCAGGTGTGGGGCCGGACGGCCCGCAGCCGACGGTGCTCACCACCGACCGCCAGCTCAAGCGGCTGTCGGTGGTCGACTTTCCGCAGCCGCCCACGGTGGCGCTGCGGATGAAGGTGCCCAAGCACTTCGACACCCGGTCGACCGCGTTCCGCCGCAACCTCGCCGCCGCGCTGGAGGCGAAGCTACGCCAGCAGCCGCCGGAGGCCGACCCGGCGTCCGACCTCGCCGACGCCGACGCGATGGCCTCGATCGCGGTGCTGCGCAACGACCTGCGGCGCCACCCCGTGCACGCCTGCCCCGACCGCGAGGCGCACGCCCGCTTCGCCGAGTCGGCGCTGCGGCTGGAGCGGGACGCGGACACCGCGCAGCGGCAGGCCGACCGCCGCACGAACACGATCGCGGTCCGGTTCGACCGGATCTGCTCAGTGCTGGAGTCGCTGGGCTACCTCAGCCCCGACGGCGGCCGGCGGGTCACCGAGCAGGGCCGCATGCTGGCCCGGATCTATTCCGAGCTCGACCTGGTGACCGCCGAGGCCGTGCGCGGCGGGGTCTTCGACGGCCTGTCGGCACCGCAGCTCGCGGCGGTCGTGTCGAGCCTGGTGTACGAGGCCCGCGGCGACCGGCGCAACCCGGCGCGGATGCCCGACCGCCGCTCCGAGGACGCCCAGATCCGGCTGCGGAGCATCTGGCGGGAGGTGTCGCTGACCGAGCGCGACCACCGGCTGCCCAGCCACGACGAGCCCGACATCGGCTTCGCCGAGGCGATCCACGCGTGGGCGGCGGGCGCCGAACTGGCCGACGTGCTGTACCTGTCCGGGCTGACCGCGGGCGACTTCGTCCGCTGGGCGCGGCAGGTGGTGGACGCGGCCGGCCAGCTGGCCACCGCCGTCGGCCCCGGACCGCTGCGGGACACCTGCCGCGAGCTGGTGTTCCGCGTCCGCCGGGGCGTGGTGGACGCGGCCCCCCTGGAAGACTGAAACGAAAGGGGACAGTCCCCTTTTCGTTCCGCCGCAGCGCGATCGGTAGCCTGAGGTCCATGCCGCTCGCCATCCGCGTGATCCCCTGCCTCGACGTGCACGACGGCCGGGTGGTCAAGGGCGTGAACTTCCGCAACCTGCGCGACGCCGGCGACCCGGTCGACCTGGCCGCCGCCTACGGGGTCGAGGGCGCCGACGAGCTGGTGTTCCTCGACATCTCGGCCTCGGCGGAGGGCCGCGCGACCATGTACGACGTGGTCACGCGCACGGCCGAGACGGTGTTCATCCCGCTGTGCGTGGGCGGGGGAGTGCGCGGCGTCGAGGACGTGGACCGGCTCCTGCGCACCGGGGCCGACAAGGTGGGCATCAACACCGGCGCGATCACGCGTCCGGCGGCGATCGACGAGATCGCGGCCCGGTTCGGCAACCAGGTGCTGGTGCTTTCCCTGGACGCCCGGCGCGAGCCCGGCCGTCCGTCCGGTTTCGGCGTGACGACCCACGGCGGTCGTACCTCGGCGGGGCTGGACGCACTGGAGTGGGTGCGCGAGGCCACCGAGCGCGGCGCGGGGGAGGTGCTGCTGAACTCGATGGACGCCGACGGCACCACCGACGGTTTCGACGTGGAGCTGATCCGGGCGGTGAAGGAGGTCGTCGACGTGCCGGTGATCGCCTCCGGGGGTGCCGGAACGGTCGAGCACTTCGTCGAGGCGGCCCGGGCGGGCGCGGACGCCGTGCTGGCGGCCAGCGTGTTCCACTACGGGACGCTGGGCATCGGCGAGGTCAAGGCCGGCCTCGCGGCGGCCGGATTCGCCGTCCGCTGACGCACCGGGGCCGTACGCTGACCGTCAGTGTCAGGGTGTTGCTGCCGCTCACGCGGTGGTTGGATTCCTGAGCACCTGGTGTCTGGCTCTTACGCTGCCT